>Ga0209810_1000128_pt1 | contig 229617 bp, 205 predicted proteins | sample Coa_R1_7_FD_187159 | JGI IMG/M metagenome (GOLD analysis project Ga0209810, IMG submission 187159) | Surface soil microbial communities from Centralia Pennsylvania, which are recovering from an underground coalmine fire - Coalmine... | ecosystem: Environmental > Terrestrial > Soil >...
CCTCGCTCGACGTCCTGCCGGCCATTCACGCCGCGGTCGGCGACAGGCTGACCGTCATGCTCGACAGCGGCGTGCGCCGCGGCGCCGACATCCTGATCGCGCTGTGCCTCGGGGCGCGCTTCGTATTCTCGGGGCGGCCGAACCTTTATGGCGCGATTGCCGGCGGGGTGCCGGGGGTCATGAAGGCGATCGAGATTTTCCGCAACGAGATCGACCTCGTCATGGGCCAGATCGGCTGCCCAAGCCTCGATCAGCTCGGTCCCGACCTGCTGGCGCACCGGGACTGGCCGCGCAACGACTGAGTGCCGGCGCCGCGCACAGGGCCATTGTCGCGGAGCGGCGAAATACGCCATTCTGGCGACCGTTTTGTACTTTCACCACAAAGAGACGATCCCGTCATGAAGATCGAAGACGCCGTCAATATCGAAGACCTGCACCGCATGGCCAAGCGCAAGCTGCCGCGCATCATCTTCGATTTCATCGAAGGCGGGGTCGAAGACGAGCGCGGCCTGACGCGCAACGAAGAGGCTTTCCACAAGCACCGGCTGTTGCCGCGCTATCTGGTCGACGTCTCCAAGCGCGACCAGTCGCAGACAATCTTCGGGCGCACCTATTCGAGCCCGTTCGGCATCTCGCCGACCGGCGGGGTCGGGCTCTACCGCCCCGGCGGCGATCTGATGCTGGCCGAGGCGGCGGCGGCGGCCAACATCCCCTTCATCATGTCGGGCATGAGCAACGCCTCGATGGAGGCGGCGGCGCGGGTGGCGCCGAACCACACCTGGTATCAGCTCTACGCCGCGCGCGACATGAACATCTCCGACGATCTCGTGCGCCGGGCGCGCGACGCCGGGCTCAACGCGCTGGTGCTGACCGTCGACGTGCCGGTCCATTCGAAGCGCGAGCGCAACATCCGCAACGGTTTTGGCACCGTGCGCGGGGGCGGCGTGCGCGAAGCGCTGAAGCTGAAGCCGAGGATCCTGCTGGAGGCGATGACGCATCCCGCCTGGGTCATCGAATATCTGCGCACGGGCGGCGCCCCCTCCCTCGACAACTGGGCGCCCTACGCGCCGAACAGCGCCAGCAAGGAAGAGACCATTTCCTTCGCCAGAAACCAGGTGCCGGCGCACGCCCAGACTTGGCGCGACCTCGAACGCTACCGCCAGCTGTTCCCGCGCACGCTGATCGTCAAAGGCATCATGCATCCGGCCGACGCCCTGCGCGCCGCCGAGATCGGCGTCGACGGCATCATCGTCTCGAACCATGGCGGCCGCCAGCTCGACCAGGCGCCGGCCTCGCTCGACGTCCTGCCGGCCATTCACGCCGCGGTCGGCGACAGGCTGACCGTCATGCTCGACAGCGGCGTGCGCCGCGGCGCCGACATCCTGATCGCGCTGTGCCTCGGGGCGCGCTTCGTATTTTTCGGCCGGCCGACGCTGTACGGCACGGTCGTCGGCGGCGTGCCCGGCGCCGCCAAGGCGATCTCGATCCTGAAGAACGAGATCGATCTCGTCATGGGCCAGATCGGCTGCCCGAGCCTCGATCAGCTCGGACCCGATTTCCTGTGGCGCGAGGACTGGCAGCACAACCGCTGAGCGGCCGCCCGCCGCGCCCGGATATCCCCATGGCCGGGGCAGGCCGGCCGCCGGGTCGGGGCGGCCGCTTCAATACCTCTCGCGCGGCAGGTCGAGATGCGGGAAGGCGCTGTGCACATGCGCCGGCATGACCGGCCGCGCCGGCGCCAGATAGGATCCGTCAAGCCCGGCAAAGCCGGTGACGCCCAGCAGGCCGAGGCAGATCCGGATCTCGTGTTCGAGGATCTCGAACAGGCGCACAATGCCGGCCCCGCCCGCCGCCGCCAGGCCGTAGACATAGAGCCGGCCGACCGCAACCGCATCGGCGCCCAGGATCATCGCCTTGACGACATCGGTGCCGCGGCTGATGCCGCCATCGACGATGATGCGGGCGCGGCCGCCGACCGCTGCGACGATCTCCGGCAGCACATCGATCGAGCCGAGAGCATGGTCGAGCTGGCGGCCGCCATGGTTTGAAACATAGACGCAGTCGACGCCGAGCCCGACCGCACGCTCGGCGTCCTCGGCGGTGGCGATGCCTTTGAGGATCAGTGGGATGTCGAATTTCGCCTTGTAGCGCTCGACATCGCGCCAGTTCTGCCGGGCCTGCCAGAGCTGGCCCTCGGGGTCGCGGCGGCCGCGCTGATGGCGTTTGGCGATGTCGCGCTCGCGCCGGCTGTAGTAATCGGTGTCGACGGTCAGGCAAAAGGCGTCATAGCCGGCGTCGATCGCCCGGCGGAAATGGTCGTCGACCCACGCCGCATCGCCGCGCACATAGAGCTGAAAGATCTTGAACCCGTCGCCCGCCGCCGCGGCGGTCGCCTCGAGCCCGGGATGGGACACCGAGGAGAGGATCATGCCGGTCCCGATCGCGGCCGCGGCCTTGGCGACCGTGGCGCCGCCGCCCGGCTCGAAGGCTTCGAGCGAGCCGACCGGGGCGCACAGCACCGGGATGCGCAACTTGCGGCCGAACAGGCTGCCGCTGCAATCGATCTCAGAGACGTCGTTGAGGACGCGCGGGCGGAAGGCCAGCGCGTCGAGCGCCATCCGGTTGCGCGCCACGGTCGTCTCGGTCTCGGCGCCGCCGATCAGATAATCCCACACGTTGCGGTTCAGATTGGTGCGCGCCGCCTTGACGAACTCGTGCAGGGTCTGGAAGCGGCTGGCAAGCGGCTCGGACATATGGCGGAACCTCGTTTCGGGATGACGGCGGCGCCGGCGGGCCGCGGCGCCGCCACCCTAGCCGAGCGGCGAAACGGCGGCAATTGCCGGTCTTCCCGGTTTTTGCTCTTGGGGGCGGGAAAAGCCGTGGATAGGATGGCCTCCCCCATACCGACACGACAAACTCGCGCAATAAGGAGACGCATCGTGCCGCACCGCATCCTCACTCCGACCGGCCATTCCGAAGAGACGCTCAAAATCGCCCATGAGCTGCTGCCGGACGGTTTCGAGCTGGTGACCGCCCGCCACGGCAGCCCGGAATTTTTCGATCTGCTGCGGGACGCCGAATTTTACATCGGCTCCGGGCAGTTCAAGCACGGGCCGGAATTCTATCAGCGCGCCCCGAAGTTAAAGCTCGTGCAGACGTTGAGCGCCGGCTACAACACTTACGATCTCGAAGCCGCGCGCGCCGCCGGCGTGCCGATCTGCAACAATGGCGGCGCCAACGCCACCGCCGTCGCCGAGCATGCGATGATGCTGATGCTGGCGGTGGCGCGCAAGCTGATCTGGCAGCACGAGGGCGTCGTCTCCGGCCGCTGGCGCGGCAACGACTTCAATGCGACGCGGCTCTACGAGCTCGAGGACAAGCTCCTCGGCATCGTCGGGCTCGGCAATATCGGCAAGAAGGTGGCCCGCCGCGCGCGCGCCTTCGACATGCGCATCCAGTATTTCGACATCAACCGCCTGACGGTCGATCAGGAGGATGCGCTGGGCGTACGCTTTGCGTTGTTTACCGAGCTGCTCAAAACCTCCGACATCATCACATTGCACGTGCCGCTTGACCGCTCGACCCACAATCTGATCGGCGCGCGCGAATTCGCGCTGATGAAGCCGACCGCGATCCTGATCAACACCTGCCGCGGGCCGGTCGTCGACGAGAAGGCGCTATACGAGGCATTGCGCAACGAGAAGATCCTGGGCGCCGGCATCGATGTGATGGTCGAAGAGCCGCCGAAGCCCGACCATGAGCTGTTCCAGCTGAAGAACGCGATCTTCACGCCGCACGCCGCCGGCCCGACCTGGGACAATCATTGGAAGCGCTGGCGCAACGCCTTCGACAATTGCCAGCGCGTCGCGCGCGGTCAGAAGCCGTTCTGGATCGTTCCCGAACTGCGCGACTGATTCACCCGCGGGCGAGGGGGCGCCGGACGGCGAGCGCGCCGCTCGCCGCGCAGACAAGGCCGGCGAAATGAAAGGTCGTGCGAAAGGCCGCGAGAAAAGCGGCCGGCCCGTCCGCCGGCGCCGCGGCGGCGTCGAAGACGAGCGTCAGCAGCGTCGCGCCGCCGACGATGCCGAGCGTGCGGGTCAGCATCGCGAGGCTGCCGGCGACGCCGCGCTGATGCCGCGGCAGCGTGCGCATGACCACTTCCATGTAGGACACCTGGAAGAGGCCCATGCCGAGCCCCTGCAGCAGCAGGACGCCGAGGATCAGGGCGGTCTCGGCCGGCATGTCGGGCGTCCAGCTCGCGACCAGCCAGAGCCCGGCGCCGGCCAGCACGGCGCCCGCCGCCGCCGCGCGGTCGGGAGGAACGCGCTCGACGATACGGCCGGCAAGCGGCGAGACCGCCACCATGCCGGCAAAGGAGGCGGCCAGCACGGCCCCCGCCGCCGCCAGCGGCAGCCCGGTGAAGCGGACGAGGTAGTAGGGCACGAACAGCAGCACCGCAAAGCCGGTCAGATTGGTCAGGATGTTGGCGAGATTGATCAGGGCGAAGCCGGCGTTGCGGAAAAATTCGAGATGGACGATCGGCTCGGCGATCCGGCTTTCCCGGTAGAGAAAGAGGGCGGCGCCGGCGAGCGCCGCGGCCGCCAGCGGCAGGGCGGCGTAATCGTGCCGGCTGAGGCGCTGGGCTTGGTTGACCGCCAGCAGCAATGTGCTGATCGCCAGCGCCAGCAGGATCGCGCCGGGGGCGTCGAGCGGCTCGCGCCGGCGGGGGTGCGGCAGGGCCGGCCGGCTCTCGCGAAACAGCAGCGCGGCAAGCGCGATCGGGGCGCGGAACCAGAACACCGCCGGCCACCCCCAGAGATGGACGAGGACGCCTCCCAACAGCGGCCCGACGGCCGAGCCCAGCGCGAACATCATCGTAAAGGCGCCGAGAGCGCGGCTTCTGTGCTGTTCGGGAAACAGACCGGTGACGAGGGCCGGCGCGACGCTGATAACGAGCCCGGCGCCGATCCCCTGCAGGAAGCGAAAAAAGAGCAGCCAGGGATAGCTCGGCGCCGCGGCGCACAGCAGAAAAGCCGCGCTGCACCACAACAGGCCGATGCGGAACACCCGCCCGTGGCTGAAGACGTCGCCGGCGCGGCCGCAAGCCAGCATCAGGCTCGCATAGGTCAGCACATAGGCGATGACCACCCACTGGATCATCGCGATCGGCAGGCCGAAGCTCGCGGTGATGTCGGGAAAGGCGATATTGACCGCGGTGTCGAGCGCGACGACCGAGGTGCCAAGGCCGATCAGCATCAGGGGCAGCAGGCGGCCTTCCATCATGCCGGCTCGCCTCCTCGCGGCCGCTGCTTTCCCGCCGGCGGCGGCGCCCGCCGTCGCGGCCTGATCCTCGCCGCGCCCGGCGCCGTCTCCCGCCGCAGCCGCGTCGCCTTCCGCCGGCGGGGCGCGGGCGGCGGATCCTGGCGATGCGGCGGCGCCCGATGAACGCCGGGGCGCCGGCGGGCGCGCCCGCCCTTTTCGCCCTCGCCGTCCACGGCGGCGCCGGGACGATCGATCGCAAGCGGATGTCCAAAGAGGCGCTTGCCGCCCATCACGACGGGCTCCGCCGCGCCCTGCATGCCGGATACCGGGTTCTCGCCGCCGGCGGCGGCGCCCTCGACGCGGTCACAGAGGCCGTCGTCGCGCTCGAGGACGATCCGCTGTTCAACGCCGGCCGGGGTGCGAGCCTGACCGCCGCCGGAACCTTCGAGATGGACGCCGCGATCATGGACGGGCGCGACCGGCGGGCCGGCGCGGTGGCGGCGCTGTGCGGGCCGAAGAACCCGGTCAGGGCGGCGCGCGCGGTCATGGAAAGCTCGCCCCACGTCTTGCTCGCCGGCGCGGGCGCGGCCGCGTTCTGCCGCGCCCGGGGGCTCGCCTTCGCCGAACCCGGCTATTTCGAGACCGAAAGGCGCCGGCGCGAGCTGCAGGAGGTGCTGGAGCGGCGGCGTCACGGCCGACCCGATCCGACCGATCCTGCGGCCGGGCACGGCACGGTCGGCGCGGTGGCGCGCGACCGCGCCGGCAATCTCGCCGCCGCGACCTCGACCGGCGGCATCGCCGGCAAGATGCCCGGCCGGATCGGCGACACCCCGCTGATCGGCGCCGGCACTTTTGCCGACAACGCGACCTGCGCGGTCTCGGCCACCGGTCACGGCGAATTCTTCATCCGCTGGGGCGTCGCCTTCGAAGTCGCCGCGCGCCTTGCCCATCTTGGCCATCCGCTCGAACACGCCGCCGCCGCGGTGATCGCCGAACTGGCGGCGGTCGGCGGCGCCGGCGGGCTCATTGCGGTCGATCGGGAAGGCAGGCTCGCCCTGCCGTTCAATACCCCCGGCATGTATCGCGGCTACATCAAGAGCGGCGGCAGACCGCACACCGCGCTGTGGAACGAGCCCTATTGCCCCGGCTGACCCTGCCGCCAGGCTTCGCCGAGCGCGGCGGCGGCTTCGTCGAGGGCGGCATGCGCCGCCTTGATGATCTTGCCCATCGCGCAGAAGCCATGGATCTGATCGGGATAATGCCGCAGGCGCACCGGCACGCCGCACCGTTCCAGCCGCCTGGCATAGGCGTCCCCCTCGTCGCACAGCGGATCATAACCGCCGGTGATGATGAAGGCGGGCGGCAGGCGGCTGAGATCGGGCGCGCGCAGCGGCGAGGCGCGCCAGTCGTCGATATCCTCGGGCGCGCGCAGATATTGCGCGTAGAACCATTCCATTGTCGCGCGCGTCAACAGATGGCCCTCGGCGAAGCGGTCGATCGAGGGATGATCCATCGCCGCGTCGACCGCGGGATAGATCAGGAGCTGATACGAGATCCGCGGGCCGCCCCGGTCGCGGGCGAGCAGGCTGGTGACCGCCGCGAGGTTGCCGCCGGCGCTGTCGCCGCCGACGGCGAGCCGCGCCGGATCGACCCCGAGCGCCGCGCCCTGTCCGGCGACCCAGGCGGTCGCGGCGAAGCAATCCTCGACCGCAGCCGGGAATTTGTGCTCGGGCGCCAAGCGGTAATCGACCGAGACGACGGCGCAGCGGGTGGCATTGGCGAGATGGCGGCAGAGCGAGTCGTGCGATTCGATATCGCCGATGACCCAGCCGCCGCCGTGGAAATAGACCAGCACCGGCAGGTTCGCCGACGCCGCAGTGCCGGCGCCGCGATAAAGGCGCAGCGGAATGGCGCCGCCATCCGGCCGCGGCGCCGCGAGGTCGCGGACCTGCGCGACCGGCGCCGGCTCGGCGGCCAGCACTTCGCGGGCGGCGCGGAACAGCCGGCGCGCCTCGACGGCGCCGACCGCCTCATAGGGCGGCCGCCCCGAGAGGCGTATCATCTCCAGAACCGTCTCTGCGTCGGGATCGAGAGGCATCGCCGGGTCCCCGTCTGTTGCGGCTTCGCGACCGGCATTTTAAAGCACGATCGCCGCGCCCGGCATACCCCCTCCGCCGCCATGCCCGGCCGGCGGCCGGCTTGCCCCCTCAGCCCTGCCCGGAGGGCGGCGCCTCCGGCTTTTCGAACAATGCCAGGCTCTCCATGGCCAGACCGTAGCCCAACAGCTCGTGCATCTGCCGGCGCAGATATTCGGTGAACAACAGCCGCGTATAGCGCAGCAACAGGGTCGGCTTTCGGGCCAGCTCCGCGGCCAGTTCCCGGGCCCGCGCCATCAGCCGCTCGGGCGGCAGCACCTCGGCAACGAGCCCGAGCCGGTGCGCCTCGCGGGCGTCGAGCGTCTGCCCGGTCATCAGGAAATAGCGGCCGCGATTGATGCCGAGCAGCAGCGGATAGACGATGTGCATGCCGTCGCCCGGCACGACTTCGGAGGTGAAATGCGCCGAATCCTGGAATTGTGCGGTGTCGGCGGCGAGCACGATGTCGCACAGCAGCGGGATCTCGGAATGCCGCCAGGCCGGCCCGTTGATCGCGCTGATGATCGGCACCTCGATATTGAGCAGGTTCATCAGCAGATGCCGCCCCTCCCAGTGGATGCGGTCGATCCGCTCGATCGACGGCCGGGTCGGAAAGGACGAGGTGCCCGGCGTCGCCCGCGGCCCGGAAAATTCGGCGCCGGTGCCGGTCAGGATGACGACCCGGTTGTCGCGGTCGGCGCCGATGTCGTGAAAGGCTTCCGGCAGCTCGCTATGCGGCAGAAAGCCCCAGCGCAGCGGCCCGCCGTCGGTGTGCAGGGTGACTTCGAGAATGCCGTCGCGGCGCTCCATCCGCACGGTGCGGTATTTGTTCTGATACTCTTCAAGCGTGCTCATCGCAACCCTCCCGGGCGGGCGTGACCGCGGCTTTTTAGCACTTGCCCGCCCGGCCGCCCACCATCGCCGCCGAGGCCGCCGCTTGCGCCGGGAAAAGCGCCGGGCGTTCCGGGACCGGCGGGGGTATGCCGCCATCGCCCGCCTTGCCGCCTATATTATCGGCCCGTGAGGATTGCCTGCTCGACGGAGGAATGCCGTTGCCTTCGGCGCGGCCGAAAATCCTTGTCATCAAGCTCGGAGCACTCGGCGATGTCGTGCAGGTGATGGGCGCGGCGGCGGCGATCCGCGCCCATCACCGCGACGCCGAGATCACCTTTCTGACGACTTCTCCCTATGCCGATCTTGCCCGCCGGGCGCCCTATTTCGACGCGGTGTGGATCGATGGGCGGCCGGGTTGGGACGATCCCGCCGGCTGGTGGCGGCTGGCCCGGCGATTGCGTCGGGCCGGGTTCACCCGCGTCTATGACTTTCAGACCCGCGCCCGCACCGCGCTCTACCATCTGCTGATGGGGCGACCGGAATGGTCGGGAACCGCGCCGCTCGCCTCGCACCCGCACGACAATCCGCGGCGCGATCGGATGCATACGCTCGACCGCCAGGCGGAGCAATTGCACAGGGCCGGCCTGCCGGGACCGGTGCCGCTGCCCGAGCTCGGCTGGGCGGCGATCGAGCCGCCGCGTTTCGCGCCGCCGCGCGAATATGTCTTGCTGATCCCCGGCGGCTCGCCGCATCGCCCGCAGAAGCGCTGGCCCCTTGCCCATTATGCGGCATTGGCCGGGCGGATCGCCGCGGCCGGGATCGTGCCGGTCGTGATCGGCGCGGCGGCCGAGCGGCCGCTCGGCCGGGCGATCGCCGCCGCGGTGCGGGAGGCTTGCGATCTGACCGGGCGCACCGAGCTCGGCGACATCGTCGCCCTCGCCCGCCGGGCGCGGCGGACGATCGGCAACGACACCGGCCCGATGCATCTGGCGGTCGCCGCCGGCTCGCCGGCGACGGTGCTCTATTCCGCCGCCTCCGACCCGGCCCTGACGGCGCCGCGCGGCGAGGACGTCGTGATCCTGCAACGCGCCGATCTCGCCGACCTCGAGGTCGCGGCGGTCGCCGCGACCCTCGGGCTGGGCTGAGGCCCTGCGCATGCCGCCGCAGGGGCGAACATGCCGCGGTCCGGCTGTCGCCCGACGGCAGGACGCCTTGCCCTATTGCGCCGCGGCTCTGATCGGCACATGCGCCTTCAGGAAGGTGCGCACCCGGTTGATCGTCCGTTCCTTCAGCTCCGGCGGCTCGCGCCAGGGAAAGACCGTGATCTCGGCGTTCGGGCACAGCGAGGCGATATCGACCGAGGTCTGGTACGGATGCGCCGGCGTGTCGTCCGGCAGCACCAGGATCGGCGTGCGGCAGCTCTTCGCGAACTCGCGCGACACGCTGTACACAAAGTCGGGCCGCACGCGGTAGAGGTTGTGAAAATACTTCTCGATCGTTTCCATCGTCACGTCGGGGCGCCGGGCGCGGAACTCGGGGACCCAATTCTCGTGACCGTGCCGGTACATGACGTCCGGGTCCTCCGGCCGATGCCCGACCGGCTGACAGCACACGGCGGCAACGACGCGCTCGGGGGCGCGCTCGATCAGCTTAAAGGCGAACGGGCCGCCGATGCAGTAGCCCATGAAGAAGAACTCGCGGATGCCGAGATGGTCCATCAGCCCGAGCTGATCGTCGGCGAAGGCGCCCCACGGGTCATCGACCGGGACCGGGCCGGTGGACTCGCCGCCATTGGCGTTGCGCTGGTCCATCGTGATGCAGCGGAAGTCGTTCTTGAAGACCTCCATCGCGTTGAACACGGCGGTCGGCCAGTTGCTGATCCGCGAGTTCAAGCCTCCGCCGGGGGTGACCAGAAGCGGGAAGCCGGAGCCGACCTCCTCGTAGCGGATGCGGACGTCGCCTCTTTGATAAAACGGCATGGCGGTTTCTCCTTGCGCAGCCTGTCACCAATGCGAACCGGGCGGGCCCATCTGCGGAGCGGCTCCCTCCCGCGAAGGAACTACCATCTTCCATGGGCGATGGCATCATTTCCGCGCGGCGCGAGCGCCGCCATGCCCGATTTGAGGCTCGCAAGCCCGGATGCCGCCGCGCGACGCCGGCTGCGAGCCTGTCCGGCTTCGGCATCCGCGCCGGCCCCGAACCGTCGGGACGACCGCGGCGGGCCGCTTCGGGGGACGGGAGGACACGGCGCTTCTGCGGCCGGGCGATTCCGGGATAGATTTTGGCGGCCGCCGCTCGCCTTCCGATCGCGCCGGCCTATGAAGGAGAGCCCCATGCCCGTCGAAGCCCGCGCCTATCCGCGCCCGCTGCCCAATATCGAATGGCTCGGCAAGCTCACCGAGGAAATCCTCGAACCAGAGCTGGCGATTATCGATCCGCACCATCACCTGTGGGATCATCCGGGCAGCCGCTATCTGCTCGACGAACTGCTGGCCGACGTCAATGCGGGGCACAACATCGTCGCGACCGTCTTCATCCAGTGCGGTTCGGGCTATCGCACCAGCGGCCCCGAAGAGATGCGGCCGGTCGGCGAGAGCGAATTCGCCCGCGCGATCGCCGAGGAGAGCGAGCGGCGCGGCGCTAGGACGAAGATCTGCGCCGGCATCGTCAGCTTCGCCGATCTGCGCCTGCCCGATGTCGATGCCGTGCTCGAAGCGCAGATCGAAGCGGCCGGCGGACGGTTTCGCGGCATCCGCCAGATCGCAGCGCACGACCCGGCGATCATCGGCACCTCGTCCTATGTGCCCCCGCCGGGGCTGCTGGACGATCCCGATTTCCGCCGCGGCCTCAGGCGGTTGCCGTCGCACGGCCTGACCTTTGAAGCCTGGATCTATCATCCGCAGTTGCGGAGCTTGACCGAGGTGGCGCGCGCATGCCCCGAGGTGAAGATCGTGCTCAACCATTGCGGCGGTCCGCTCGGGGTCGGCCCGTACAAGCGCAATGAAGTGTTTGCGCAATGGCGCGCCGACATCCAGGCGCTCGCCGCCTGCCCGAACGTCTTCGTCAAGCTCGGCGGGCTGGCGATGATCATCAACGGTTTCGATTTCCATCTGGCGCCGCTGCCGCCGTCCTCGGGCGAACTGGCCGCGGCTTGGCGGCCCTATGTCGAGACCTGTATCGAGGCGTTCGGCGCCGGCCGCTGCATGTTCGAGAGCAATTTCCCGGTCGACAAGGGCGCGTGCAGCTATCCGGTGCTGTGGAACGCGTTCAAACGGCTTGCCGGCGGCGCCTCGGCGTCGGAAAAGGCCGACCTCTTCGCCGGCACCGCGGCGCGGTTCTACCGGCTGAGATTGGCGTGATCGCGGCCTTCTTACGGGAGAGAACGATGGATCTCAGCGGCGCGGTGGCCTTGGTGACGGGCGGCAATGGCGGGCTTGGACAGCGCATCTGTCACGCGCTGGCGGGGGCGGGCGCGCACATCGCGGTCATGTACGCGCAAAGCCGCGGCGCGGCGGAGGAGGTCGCGCGCGAGCTGGCCGCGCGCCATCAGGTCAATGCCGCGGCGTTCGCCTGCGACGTCACCGACGGCGCGGCGGTGGCGAGGGTGGTCGGCGCCGTGACCGGGCATTTCGGCCGTCTCGACATTCTCGTCAACGATGCCGCCTACAATATCGCGATCCCGTTCACCGACCTCGACGGCCTGACGATGGAGGTGTGGGACAAGATCATCGCGATCAATCTGACCGGGCCGATGCGGCTCATCAAGGCGGCGGCGCCGGTCATGAAGGCGCAGGGCCGCGGCCGCATCGTCAACATCGCGTCGGTCTCGGGCATAGGGCCGACCGGCTCGTCGATCGCCTATGCGGTCTCGAAGGCGGGCCTCATCCATCTGACGCGCTGCATGGCGGTGGCGCTGGCGCCCGAGGTGCTGGTCAATTGCGTCGCGCCGGGCCTGTTGGAGGGCACGCGCGCGACCGCCAATCTGCGGCCCGAGCAGATCGCGCGCTCCTCCTCCACCGCGCTGCTCAAAAGGCCCGCCGCCAAGGACGATTGCGCCGACATGGTGGTCGCGATGTGCCGCACCGAAACGATGACCGGCCAGACCGTCGTCATCGACTCGGGACGCTATTTTCATTGAGGCTCGCGATCGCGGACGACAAGGAGGCGATCATGTCCGCTATTTCCGACCAACGGCCGCCGGTCGCGGTCGGCCATGTGCACCTTACCGCCACCGATATCGGCGCCGCCGCGCGGTGGCTGGAGGCGGTCGGCCTGCGCCCGATCGTGACGCGGGACGCGCTGGCGGTGCTCGAATTGCGCGGCGGCACGCATGTCGTCATCCGGCGGGCCGAGCAGCCGCCCGCGCCCGGGACGGCGGCGCCGTTCGATCTGATGGTCGATGACATCGACGCCGCGCACCGCGACTATGACGGCAAGGGGTTGTCGCCGTCGCCGATCCGCCGCGGCCGCATCCACGACTCGTTCGAGCTCGCCGGGCCCGACGGCTGGGTGTTCACGGTCACCTCCTCGCACGCCGGCGGCCGGCCCGTGTGACGACCGCATCGTCCGAGGCGGTTGCCGCGACCGCCGGCTTGCGTTAAAGCGCCGCGGTATGAATCCCGATTCCTCCGCCCGTTCCCCGATCATCGTCACGCTGCCCGACGGCCAACGCCGCGAATTTCCCGGGCCGGTTACCGGCGCCGACATTGCCGCCGCGATCGGGCCCGGCCTCGCCAAGGCGGCGGTCGCGATCCGCATCGACGGCCGCGCGCGCGATCTCGCCACGCTGGTCGATCACGACGCCGAGGTGGCGATCATCACCCGCGACTCGCCCGAAGGGCTGCAGATCCTGCGGCACGACGCCGCCCATGTCATGGCTGAGGCGGTCAAGGAGCTGTATCCCGAAACCCAGGTCACCTTCGGGCCGGCGACCGAAACCGGCTTCTACTACGACTTCGCCCGCGACGCGCCGTTCACCCCCGAGGATCTCGCCCGGATCGAAGCGCGCATGCGCGAGATCGTGCGCCGCGACGAGACGATCACCCGCGAGGTGTGGGAGCGCGAGGCTGCGATCCGCTTCTTTCGCGGCATCGGCGAGAATTACAAGGCGGAATATATCGGCGAGATCCCGCCGGGGGAGGAGATCAGCCTCTACCGGCAGGGCAATTTTGTCGATCTGTGCGCCGGGCCGCACCTGCCTTCGACCGGCCGCCTCGGGCAGGCCTTCAAGCTGATGAATGTGGCCGGCGCCTATTGGCGCGGCGATCCGAAAAAGGCGCAGCTGCAGCGCATCTACGGCACCGCCTGGGCAAGCCAGCAAGACCTCGAACAGTACCTCTTTCGCCTCGAAGAGGCCGAGCGCCGCGACCACCGCCGGCTCGGGCGCGAGCTCGACCTGTTCCATGTGCAGGAGGAGGCGGTCGGCAGCGTGTTCTGGCATCCGAAGGGCTGGACGCTGTTCCGGACCATCGAGGACTATCTGCGCCGGCGGCTCGAAGCGGCCGGCTATGTCGAGGTCAGAACCCCGCTGTTGCTCGACCGCAGCCTGTGGGAAGCCTCCGGCCACTGGGAGAATTTCCGCGACAACATGTTCATCGTCGAAAGCCGCGACGAGCGGGTGCTCGCGGTCAAGCCGATGAACTGCCCGGGCCATGTGCAGATCTTCCGCAACCGGCTGCGCAGCTACCGCGAGCTGCCGTTGCGCCTTGCCGAGTTCGGCAGCTGCCACAGAAACGAGCCGTCGGGCGCCCTGCACGGCATCATGCGGGTGCGCGCCTTCACCCAGGATGACGCCCATATCTTCTGCACCGAGGACCAGGTGACGCCGGAGGCGATCGCCTTTTGCGAATTGCTGCGCGGTGTCTACCGCGATTTCGGCTTTGCCGAGGTGGCGGTCCGATTCTCCGACCGGCCGCCGGTCAGGGCCGGCAGCGATGCGGTCTGGGACCGGGCGGAAAAGGATTTGCGCGAGGCGGTGGCGGCGGCGGGCCTGCCCTACGAGCTCAACCCGGGCGAAGGCGCCTTCTACGGCCCCAAGCTCGAATTCGTGCTGCGCGATGCGCTCGGCCGCGACTGGCAGTGCGGCACGCTGCAGCTCGATTTCAACATGCCCGAACGGCTCGGCGCGAGCTATGTCGGCGAGGACGGGGCGCGGCACGTTCCGGTCATGCTGCACCGGGCGATATTGGGTTCGCTGGAGCGCTTCATCGGCATTTTGATCGAGCATTACGCGGGCCGCTTCCCGCTGTGGCTCGCCCCGGTGCAGGTCGTCGTCGCCTCGATCACCGCGCAGGCGGCCCCCTACGCCGAGGAGGTGGCGCGGCAATGCCGGGCGGCCGGGCTTAGAGTGCTGCTCGATACCGGCAATGAAAAGATCAACTACAAGATACGCGAGCACAGTATTGCGAAAATACCCGTCATGCTTGTTGTCGGCCGGCGCGAGATGGCCGCGCGCAGCGTCGCACTGCGCCGCCTCGGCGGCGCCGAACAGGAAGCTCTTGCGCTTGGCGAAGCCATTGCTAGATTGACGCAGGAGGCGAAGGCGCCTGCGGCGCCTTCGTGACAGTTCAACAACCGAAAGGAGGGTCTACATACCCAGATCCATCCCAAACCTCACCCCCGCCCGCGAAGGCCCGCGCCTCAACGAGGAGATCACCGTGCCGCGCGTGCGCCTGATCGACGAGAAGGGCAGGATGGTGGGGATCGTCGGGCGCAACGAGGCGCTCGCCATGGCCGCCGATGCGGGTCTGGATCTCGTCGAGATCGCGCCCGGTGCCGATCCGCCCGTCTGCAAGATCCTCGACTACGGCAAATACAAATACGAAGAACAAAAGAAAAAGAACGATGCCCGCAAAAAACAAAAAATCATAGAAGTCAAAGAAATCAAGCTGCGTCCTAACATCGATGACCATGACTATGAGGTCAAACGGCGCAGCATGATAAAATTCATCGAGGAAGGCGATAAGGTCAAGGTAACGATGCGCTTCCGCGGGCGGGAGCTGGCGCATCAGGACCTTGGCATGAACGTGCTGAACCGGGTCAAGGACGATCTCGAGGGCATCGCCAAAGTCGAACAGATGCCGCGCATGGAAGGCCGGCAGATGACGATGGTCGTCTCGCCGCGGTAGCGGCACGGCCGCGGCGGCCTACCCGGGAGCGCGCGGCGGCGCGCAGGCGGCGCCGCCGGCAGCGGCCGCTTGCTTTCGCCGGGGGGCGTCGCTATAACCCGCCGCTCGATCGGCGGCGGGCTGCGCTTCGGCGCCCGTGGGCATGCCTGCCGCCGCCACCTGCGACAAGGACGGCAAAAGTGCCCAAGCTGAAGACGAAGAGCGGTGCCAAGAAGCGCTTCGGCCGCACCGCCACCGGCAAGATCAAGCGCAACTGGGGCCACAAGCGTCACCTGCTGATCAACAAATCAAAGCAGGGCAAGCGGCTGCGGCGCGGGACGACGACCCTGGAAGCGGGCGACGCCAAGCTGGTGCTGACCTATATGCCCTATCTGCGGGGGTGAAGGATGGCGCGCGTCAAGCGCGGCGTGACTACCCACGCCCGTCACAAGAAGATTCTCGAACTTGCCAAGGGCTATCGCGGCCGCGGCAGCACCGCCTACCGGGTCGCGATCGAGAGGGTCGAAAAGGCGCTCCGCTACGCCTATCGCGATCGCCGCAACCGCAAGCGCGACTTTCGCGCGTTATGGATCCAGCGGATCAACGCCGGTGCGCGTTTGCAGGGGCTGACCTATTCGCAGCTGATGCACGGTCTGAGCCTTGCCGGTCTCGCTCTCGACCGCAAGGTGCTCGCCGATCTCGCGGTGCGCGAGCCGGAGGCGTTCGCGGCGGCGGTCGCCGCGGCGCGCGCGGCGCTGGCCCGGGCGGCGCCGACCGCAGCCTAGCCCGTTCCTGCCCCGCCGCGCGGCGCAGAGCGAGGGATACGAGCGGAAGGGGCCGCCGCGACCGGCCCTTTTTCGTCACGGGTTCGGGATCTGGTCATGGCTGAATTCGATCCGTCGAGCAAGGACATCCTGCGGGCGATCGCCGCCGCCGCCTCGCCCGAGGCGCTGGAAGAGATCCGCGTCAAGGTGCTCGGCCGCCGCGGCGTCCTGACCGAGGCGATGAAGGCGCTGGGCCGGCTTGAGCCCGAGGAGCGGCGCCGGCGCGGCGCCGCGCTGAACCGGGCCAAGGAAGAGATCACGCAGGCCCTCGCCGCGGCCGCGGACCGGCTCGGGCGGGCCGCGCTCGAGCGCCGGCTCGCCGAGGAGCGCGCCGATGTGACGCTGCCGGTGCCGTTTGCTGAGACCGGCCGGATCCATCCGATCAGCCAGACCATCGACGAGGTCGTCGCGATCTTCGGCGAGATGGGGTTCGCCGTCGCCGAAGGCCCGCATATCGAGGAAGATTTCTACAATTTCACGGCGCTCAACATCCCGCCCGAGCATCCGGCGCGGCAGGAGCACGACACGTTCTATCTGCCGCAGCGTCCGGACGGCACCAGGCCGGTGCTGCGCACCCATACCTCGCCGGTGCAGATCCGCACGATGCAAAAACAGCCGCCGCCGATCCGCGTCATCGTGCCGGGCCGCACCTTCCGCTGCGACCACGACGCGACGCACAGCCCGATGTTCCATCAGGTCGAAGGGCTGGTGATCGACCGCACCACCCATATGGGCCATCTGAAGGGCTGCCTGATCGAATTCTGCCGCGCCTATTTCGGGCTGGCCGATCTGCCGGTGCGCTTCCGGCCGAGCTATTTCCCGTTCACCGAGCCCTCGGCCGAGGTCGATATCGGATGCGCGCGGCAGGGCGGCGAGCTCAGGATCGGCGCCGGCGGCGACTGGCTCGAAATCCTCGGCAGCGGCATGGTCCATCCGCAGGTCCTGCAGAATTGCGGCATCGATCCCGCCCTTTATCAGGGCTTCGCCTTCGGCATGGGCATCGAGCGCATCGCGATGCTGAAATACGGCATCCCGGATCTGCGCGCCTTTTACGACAATGATCTGCGCTGGCTTGCCTATTACGGGTTCGCCGCCCTTGACATCCCCTCGCTGGTACGCGGCACGCTCGACGGGGCCGCGGCATGAAGACGACGCTTGCTTGGCTGAAGACCCATCTTGAAACCGATGCGCCGCTCGCCGCGATCGTCGACCGCCTGATCATGCTCGGCCACGATATCGAGGCGGTCGAGGAGCGGGCGCGGGGGCTTGAACCCTTTATCATCGCCCGGGTCGTCTCGGCCGAGCGCCATCCGAGCGCCGATCGCTTGCAGCTCTGTCTCGTCGATACCGGCGCCGAGCGGGTGCAGGTCGTATGCGGCGCGCCCAACGCCCGCGCCGGCATCAAGGCCGTTTTTGCGCCGCCCGGAACGGTGATCCCACGCACCGGCACGGTGCTGCAGGAGGCCCGGATCCGCGGCGTTCTTTCGCACGGCATGCTGTGCTCGGCCTGGGAGCTCGGTCTCGGCGAGGACCGCGAGGGCATCATCGAACTGCCGGACAGCGCCCCGGTAGGCGCCCGCTATGCCGGTTTTCTCGGCCTCGATGATCCCGTTCTCGACATCAAGGTGACGCCGAACCGGGCCGACTGCCTCGGCGTGCGCGGCATCGCCCGCGATCTCGCGGCTTCCGGGCTCGGCCGGTTGAAGCCGCTCGACACCGGCCCCGTCGCCGCCCGCTTCCGCTCGCCGATCGGCATCCGCATCGAGGACAGGAGCGCCTGCCCGCTGTTTCTCGGCCGGCATCTGCGCGGGGTCAGGAACGGCCCGAGCCCGCCCTGGCTCGCGCGGCGGCTCGAAGCGATCGGTCTGCGCCCGATCTCGGCCCTGGTCGATCTGACCAATTTCCTGACCTATGACCTGAACCGTCCGTTGCACGTCTTCGACGCCGGGAAATTGCAGGGCGATCTCGTCATCCGCCTGGCGCGGCCGGGCGAGCGGCTGCTTGCTCTCAACGGCCGCGCCTACGAGCTTGACGCGAAGATGACGGTGATCGCCGACGCGGCCGGGGTGCAAAGCCTCGGCGGCGTCATCGGCGGCGAGGCGAGCGGCTGCACCGAAGCGACCGGCGAGGTCCTGATCGAGGCGGCATTGTTCGACCCGGTGCGCACCGCGGCGACCGGCCGCAAGCTCAATATCGCGAGCGATGCGCGCTATCGTTTCGAACGCGGCGTCGATCCGGCCTTTGTGCGCGACGGGCTCGAAATCGCGACCCGGCTGGCGCTCGAATTGTGCGGCGGCGAAGCCTCCGAGATCATCGCCGCCGGCGCCGCGCCCGAATGGCGGCGGCGCTATGTGCTGCATGCCGGGCGCACTGAAAGCCTCGGCGGGCTCGCCGTACCGCCGCCGCGCAGCGCGGCGATCCTCGAGCGGCTCGGTTTTGCGGTGGAGGCCCTGCCGGCGGGCGATCTTGCGGTCGCGCCGCCTTCCTGGCGCGGCGATATCGCCGGCGAGGCCGATCTTGTCGAGGAGGTGCTGCGGATCGAAGGCTACGACAAGATCCCGGCGGTGCCGCTGCCGCGCGAGGGTGCGCTGCCGCGGCCGGCGCTCGCCCCGGCCTGGCGCCGCGCCGAACGCGTGCGCCGCACGCTGGCTGCGCGCGGTCTCGTCGAGACGGTCGGCTTCTCCTTCATCTCCGCGCGCGAGGCCGAGCTGTTCGGCGGCGCCCGACCGCAGTTGCGGCTCGTCAATCCGATCAGCGCCGAGCTCGACCAGATGCGGCCCTCGCTGCTGCCGGGGCTGATCGCCGCGGCGCGCCGGAACGCCGATCGCGGCTTTGCCGATGCGGCCCTGTTCGAGCTCGGTCCGGCCTATCGCGACGACACGCCGGAGGGCCAAGTGACGGTCGCCGCCGGCCTGCGCAGCGGCCGCACCGGCCCGCGCCAGTGGCGGGCGCCGCCGCGCCCGGTCGATCTGTTTGACGCCAAGGCCGACGCCTTGGCCGCGCTCGCCGCCGCGCGCGCGCCGGCCGAGGATATCCAGGCCGGCGCCGATCCGCCGCCCTGGTATCACCCCGGCCGGGCCGGCACCTTGCGGCTCGGCCCCAGGGTGCTTGGCGCCTTCGGCGAATTGCACCCGGCCGTGCTCGCGGCGCTCGACCTGCGCGGCCCCGCCGCCGGCTTCGAGGTCTTTCTCGACGCGGTGCCGCAGCCGCGCCTGGGGCGCGGCCGGCCGCCGCTCGATCTCCCGGTGTTCCAGCCGATCGAGCGCGATTTCGCCTTTGTCGTCGATCGCGAGGTTGCGGCCGAGGCGCTGTTGCGCGCGGCGCGCGGCGTCGATCGCCGGCTCGTCTCCGAGATCCGCCTGTTCGATGTTTACGAGGGCGCGGGCCTGCCGGAAGGCAAGAAATCGCTGGCGATCACGGTCGTCTTGCAACCGCGCGAGAAGACCCTGACCGACGCCGAGATCGAGGGCTTCTCAAAGCGCCTCGTCGCCGCGGTCGAAAAGGCGACCGGCGGGATGCTCAGGGGGTAGGCTGCGTCCCCGTCATATTGTAGACCGCGATCGCTTGGCTGAGGCCCTTCAGCGCCAGATCGCCGATCTCTTCGCACAACGCGACAGTCAGCAGGCTACGGCCACCGCCGGCATCGACAAATCTGCGAGCGCCCTCGTGGCCGCTGCGGTAAAGATCGGTATCCTTTACATCAACCATATGAACAACGCGCTCGCCACGTACGATTTGCAGCCATGTAACGGCGAATTCCGCCGCCTCGCTCCCTGTCCACAGAACCGCAGTCTAATCGCGTTGCCGCGGCTGATGCACCATCGTTGACAAGGTAGCCATCAGAGGCCACTTCCTCTTCATGCCCACCGTCGGCCTCAAGACCCTCAAAAACAAGCTCGGCGAATACGTCCGCCTGGCGGCGGCGGGCGAAACCGTCGTCATCACCGACCGCGGCCGCGTGGTCGCCGAGCTCGTGCCGCCCAAGCCAAAGACCGGCCTCACCCCGTTTCAGGAAAAAGGCGCGCGGGAAGGGTGGCTGACACCCGCCCAACAGCCATTTCCGCCGCTGCCGCCGCGGAAGCCGATACCGGGCTATACCTTGGAACAATTGCTGGCTGATCTCGATCGCGATCGGGAAGATCGCGTGTGATCTACGTAGACATTTCGGTATTGCTTGCCGATTTGCTGGCCGAGCCTCGATCTCCGCCCGAGACGCTGTGGGACGAGGCTCTGGCTTCAAGTCGCCTGCTAGTTTACGAGGTCTGGAACCGGATCCACGCAAGCGGGTTGACGGTCTCCCACGCAGAGCGGCGCGAGCCCTGCTGACCCGGATCAATCTGACGGAAATGAGCCAAATCGCACTGGCGAGAGCGTTAGAGCCGTGGCCGGTTTCGCTGCGGACGCTGGATGCGTTGCACCTGGCGACGATGGATTTCCTGCGCCTCCAGGGCGAAGCAGTGAAACTCGCCAGCTACGACACCCGCCTTGTCGCCGCGGCGCGGGCGCTCGGCATTCCGCTCGTCGCTCTGTGACGGCGGCCGGCGTTGATCCCCGTCCGCGGCGACCCTATGTTCGCCCGCCATGACCCCGCTCGCCCGGATCCGCAATTTCGCGATCATCGCCCATATCGATCACGGCAAGTCGACCTTGGCCGACCGCCTGATCGAGGCCTGCGGGGGCCTTGCCGCGCGCGAGATGCGCGCGCAGGTGCTCGACAATATGGAATTGGAGCGCGAGCGCGGCATCACGATCAAGGCGCAGACCGTGCGTCTCGACTACCGCGCGCGGGACGGCCACAGCTATGTCCTCAACCTGATGGACACGCCGGGCCATGTCGATTTCGCCTATGAGGTCAGCCGTTCGCTGGCCGCCTGCGAAGGTTCGCTCCTGGTCGTCGACGCCAGCCAGGGGGTCGAGGCGCAGACCCTCGCCAATGTCTACCAGGCGATCGAGGCTGGGCATGAGATCGTGCCGGTGCTGAACAAGATCGACCTGCCGGCGGCCGAACCCGAGCGCGTCAAACGGCAGATCGAAGAGGTGATCGGCCTCGACGCCCGCGACGCGATCCCGATCTCGGCCAAGACCGGCTACAATATCGCGGCGGTGCTGGAGGCGCTGGTCATGCGGCTGCCGCCGCCCAGGGGCGATGCGCAGGCGCCGCTGAAGGCGCTTCTGGTCGATAGTTGGTATGATCCCTATCTCGGCGTCGTCACCCTGGTGCGGGTCAAGGACGGGATCCTGCGCGTCGGGCAGAAGATCCGGCTGATGGCGACGGGGGCCGTCCATACCGTCGAACAGGTCGGTGTCTTCACCCCGAAGACCGTGCCGGTCGTGGCGCTCGGTCCCGGCGAGATCGGCTTCATCACCGCCGCCATCAAGGCCGTCGCCGATTGCCGCGTCGGCGACACGATCACCGACGAGCGCCGCCCGGCCGCCTCTCCGCTGCCCGGCTTCAAGCCGGCGCAGCCGGTCGTCTTCTGCGGCCTGTTTCCGACCGACGCCGCCGATTACGAGCGGCTGCGCGACAGCCTTGCGAAGCTGCGCCTCAACGATGCCAGCCTCGCATACGAGCCGGAGACCTCGGCTGCGCTCGGTTTCGGCTTTCGCTGCGGCTTTCTCGGTCTGCTGCATCTCGAGATCGTGCAGGAGCGCCTTGCGCGCGAGTTCGGCCTCGATCTGATCGCCACCGCCCCTTCGGTCCTCTATCGCGTGCATTTGCGAAACGGCGAGGTGCTGTCGCTGCACAACCCGGCCGACATGCCCGATCCGGTCCGCATCGACCATATCGAGGAGCCGTGGATCAAGGCGACGATCCTCGTTCCCGACGCCTATCTCGGGCCGATCCTGGCGCTGTGCGAGGAGCGTCGCGGCGTGCAGATCGACCTCACCTATGCCGGCAACCGGGCGATGGTGGTCTACCGCCTGCCGCTGAACGAAGTCGTCTTCGACTTCTACGACCGTCTGAAATCGGTGAGCCGCGGCTATGCCAGCTTCGACTATCAGCTCGACGGCTATGTCGAGGGCGATCTCGTGCTGATGAACATCCTCGTCAACGGCGAGCCGGTCGACGCCTTGTCGCTGATCGTGCACAGGAGCCAGGCCGAGCGGCGCGGGCGGGCGCTATGCGAGCGCCTCAAAGAGCTGATCCCGCGGCAGCTCTTCCAGATCGCGATCCAGGCCGCGATCGGCGGCCGCATCATCGCCCGCGAGACGGTCAAGGCGCTCAGGAAGGACGTGCTCGCCAAATGCTATGGCGGCGACGTGACGCGCAAGCGCAAGCTGCTCGAAAAGCAGAAGGAGGGCAAGAAGCGCATGCGCCAGTTCGGCAAGGTCGAGATCCCGCAATCGGCCTTTATCGCCGCGCTCAGGATGGGCGAGGGTTAGCGGGCGCCGTCGGCGCGCGCCGCCACCGCCGGCACAGCAGCACGAGCAGCGCCCCGGCCCCCATCAATACGGCAAACGCCCAGCACAGCAGCAGCCTGACGATCGCCCCGTCCCACAAGGGCGGCCACAGATAGCGCTCGACGACGACCTGGGCGAGATTGAGGCTCGGGGGGCTCAGATCGTACCACAGCTGGCCCAGCAGGAGCGGCGCCCATCGCCCGCTTTCCCGCCACAACGCCGCATCATGCGTCAGCACCGAGAGGCCGGCGAAAAACAGGATCCAGCCGATCAGCCGCCCGAAGATCATGGGCTCACCCCGCTGCGGCGAGGATAGCGCATCGCGGCGCCGGCCCCAACACCCGCGTACCGGCGCGCTTGACGAAGGCGCGATGCTCTGCGGATAATCGGCCCGTCCAAGGGGTGCCCCATCGGGGGCTGAGATCAGACCCTTCGAACCTGATCCGGGTCGTGCCGGCGTAGGGACAGGAACACCGCGGCGTCGCCGCTCTCCGCTTCGCAGCATTCCCCGGATCTTCGTCAACTGGCGCAGTGGAGATCGCCATGCCCGATTCCGCCCCACTCACCTCCGCGAAGGACGATGCCGCGGCAGCCGCATTCCGGGTCACCACCGGACCGTTCCCGGCCTCGCGCAAGCTGGCGGTACAGGGCCGGCTATACCCGCAGATCTCGGTCAAGATGCGCGAGATCGACCTCTCGCCGGCGGCCGGCGAGCCGCCGGTGCGGGTCTATGACACTTCCGGCCCCTATTCCGATCCCGCCGCCGAGATCGACATCCGCAAGGGGCTGCCGCCGTTGCGCCGGCCGTGGATCCTGGCGCGCGGCGATGTCGAGGAGATCGACGGCCGCCCGGTGAAGCCCGAGGACAACGGGCTGCGGCGCGGCGAAGCGGGCGCGGTGCCGCAATTTGATCGCGGCGGCCGCCGCGTCTTGCGCGCCAAAGGGGGCGCCGCGGTCACCCAGCTCGCCTACGCCCGGCGCGGCATCATCACGCCCGAGATGGAATATGTCGCGATCCGCGAGAATCTGGGCCGCGAGCGGCCGGAGGCGCGCATCGCCCGCGAACAGGGCCAGTCGTTCGGCGCCGCGATCCCCGAGCATGTAACGCCGGAATTTGTGCGCGAGGAGGTCGCGCGCGGCCGCGCCATCATTCCCAGCAACATCAATCATCCGGAAGCCGAGCCGATGATCATCGGCCGCAACTTCCTCGTCAAGGTCAACGCCAATATCGGCAATTCGATCGTCGCTTCAGGCGTCGCCGAGGAGGTCGAAAAAATGGTGTGGGCGACGCGCTGGGGCGCCGACACCGTCATGGATCTGTCGACCGGCCGCAACATCCACACGATCCGCGAATGGATCATCCGCAACTCGCCGGTGCCGATCGGCACGGTGCCGATCTATCAGGCGCTCGAAAAGGTCGGCGGCAAGGCCGAAGAGCTGAGCTGGGAATTGTTCCGCGACACGCTGATCGAGCAGGCCGAACAGGGGGTCGACTATTTCACGATCCATGCCGGCGTGCGCCTTGCCTATATCCCGCTGACCGCCTCGCGCGTCACCGGCATCGTCTCGCGCGGCGGCTCGATCATGGCGAAATGGTGTCTGGCCCATCACGAGGAGAATTTCCTCTACACGCATTTCGCCGAGATCTGCGAGATCATGCGCGCCTATGACGTCAGCTTCTCGCTCGGCGACGGCTTGCGCCCGGGCTCGATCGCCGATGCCAATGACCGCGCCCAGTTCGCCGAGCTCGAAACCCTCGGCGAATTGACCAGGATCGCCTGGGATCAGGACGTCCAGGTCATGATCGAGGGGCCCGGCCACGTGCCGATGCACAAGATCAAGGTCAACATGGACAAGCAGCTCGCAGAATGCGGCGAGGCGCCGTTCTACACTCTGGGGCCGCTGACGACCGACGTGGCGCCGGGCTACGACCACATCACGAGCGGCATCGGGGCGGCGATGATCGGCTGGTTCGGCACGGCGCTGCTGTGCTACGTGACGCCGAAGGAGCATCTGGGGCTGCCCGATCGCGACGACGTCAAGGCCGGCGTCATCACCTACAAGATCGCCGCGCACGCCGCCGATCTGGCCAAAGGCCATCCGGCCGCGCGCGAGCGCGACGACGCGCTGTCGCGGGCGCGTTTCGAGTTCCGTTGGCGCGACCAGTTCAACCTGTCGCTGGATCCGGAGACGGCCGAAAAGTTCCACGACCAGACATTGCCGGCCGAGGGGGCGAAGCTGGCGCATTTCTGCTCGATGTGCGGCCCCAAATTCTGCTCGATGCAGATCACCCAGGAGATCCGCGACTACGCGCGCGCCGGCATGGCCGAGAAGTCGAAGGAGTTCCGGGAGCAGGGCGGCGAGATCTATACCGGGCAGCCCGCCGCGGCGGCCGAGTGAGCGGGCCGGCCTGCGGCCCCGCCGCGCGCGCGGACAAGAGCGCGGGCGACGGCGCCGGTCGCGCGAAAGCCTCCCGCCGCTATCCCGATCGGCCGGTGGTCGGGGTCCTGGCGGTGGTGTTGCGCGGCGAGCGCGCGCTCGTCGTGCGCCGCTCCAACCCGCCGCTGCCGGGCCGTTGGGGCTTTCCGGGCGGCGTCCTCGAACTGGGCGAGACCGTCGCCGAAGGCGCGATGCGCGAATTGTTCGAGGAGACCGGGGTCGTCGCCGAGCCGGCCGGCGTTCTGACCGCCATCGACACGATCGATCGCGACGCCGAAGGCCGCGTCCGCTACCACTATACGCTCGTCGCGGTGCGCGGCCTGTGGCGCTCGGGCGAGGGCGTGGCCGGCGACGATGCCGATGAGGTCGCCTGGCTCGACCGCGCCGAGATCCTCGCGCGCGCTCTGCCCGTCGCTCCTGCTCTGCTGCCGCTGATCGATCTCGCCCTGGAGAAGGCGAGGGAAGACGTCGGGATGAGCGGACGCGCCCGCTAAGGAGGCCTTGTTTGGCATTCTGACGACGCGCGCCGTCCGGCGGAGGCCGGTCATGCCGGGCTCGCAGCGGTTTCCTCCCGGCCAACGCTGATGCCAAGCCCGGCCGGTTTGAGGCCTGGGCGGGGGTCGCGCTGCACGCCGCCTTGCCGCGCACAGCCCAAGGGCTCCGACCCCGTCGCCTTGAGCGATGTCGATCTGACCGCCGGCATCCGGCTCCATGGGTGGCGAAGGGCGCGTATCCCGCCTCGCCTTCCCTGCGGCCGCTGCGGTCTTCGGACCCGGGATATCGCCGCGGATCTCGCGGCAAGGGCGGATTTGCCCGGTCCCCGGCCGGCGGGCGCGCTGCTATGCTCGGCATCGCACTGGTAACGAGGGCAGGATGTACGATCTGGTTATCGACAATGCGCGGATCATCGACGGTCTGGGCAACCCGGCCTTCATCGGCGGCCTAGCGGTCAAGGACGGCCGCATCGCCGCGATCGCCGACGCGCCCGGCCCGGCGCGAGAACGGCTCGACGCCGGCGGCCTGGTGCTGGCCCCGGGCATCATCGATCTGCACACCCATTTCGACGCGCAATTGACCTGGGATCCGTTTGCGAGGCCGTCCCCGGCGCTCGGCGTGACCACGGTCGTAATCGGCAATTGCGGCTTTACCATCGCGCCGTGCCGACCCGAGGACCGCGACCGCACCTTGCGCAACCTGACCCATGTCGAGGGCATGTCGCTCGCGGCCTTGCGCGCCGGCGTCGACTGGGGCTTTGAGACCTATCCGCAATATCTCGACATGCTGGCAACAAAGGGCATGGTGCCGAACGTCGCCTCGTTCTGCGGCCATTCCTCGGTGCGCGGCTATGTGCTCGGCCCGGATGCCTCGCGGCGCGCCGCGACGCGGGCCGAGGTGGCCGAGATGAAACGGCTTGTCATCGAAGCGTTGCGCGCCGGCGCCGTCGGTTTTGCGACGACGACTCTCGAGCAGCACAACGGCGAGAACGGCGTCCCGATGCCGTCGCGGCTCGCCGACGAATACGAGATGCTGGAGCTGACCGCGGCGCTCGGCGAGGTCGGCCGCGGCGTCTTCATGCTGACGAAGGGCATGACGACGACCGTGCCCTGGCTCGAACGCATCGCCGCCAACAGCGGCCGCCCCGTCATGATCGCCGCGATGTTCGTCGACCCGAACGACCCGCAGCGCGTGTTCCGCGAGTTCGCCGAGATCGCGGCGGCGCGGGAACGCGGCCGCGAGCTGTGGGGGCAAGTCGGCTGTTTCCCGCTCGGCATGGAGTTCTCGCTCGCCCACCCCTATCCGCTTGAAGCCTTCCTCGCCTGGCGCCCGGCGATCGAGGCCGAGGGGTCGCAGGCCTATCGCGAGGTCCTCGCCGATCCCGCCTTCCGCGCCGCAATCAAGGCCGAGGCGAGGACGACCGGGGTGCCGAACCGGTTTTCCTACCGGCAATTCCCGCACATGCGGGTGCTCTCCGTGACGCGGCCCGAGAATCGCGGTCTCGTCGGCGGGATCGTCGCCGACCTTGCCCGCGATGCCGGCAAGGACCCGTTCGACTGGCTGTTCGATTTCGCGCTTGCCGGCGAGATGGAGGCGATGTTCGACTGCGCGCTGTTCAATATCGACGAGGATCAGGTGCGGCATCTGCTGCGCCGCCCCGACGCCGTTGTCACGCTGTCCGACGCCGGCGCGCATCTGTCGTTTCTGTGCGATGCCGGGTTCGGGCTGCACCTGTTCGGCCACTGGGTGCGCGAGCGCGGCGATCTCAGCCTTGAAGAGGCGGTCGCGGCGGTGACGAGCCGGCCGGCCGCCGCCTATCGGATCAGGGATCGCGGCCGGCTCGTGCCGGGTGCCTGGGCCGATCTGATCCTGTTCGACCCGCGCACGGTCGGGCGCGGCGAGAAGCGTCGGGTCTTCGACCTGCCGGCCGGGGCAAGCCGCATGGACACGCCGGCCAAGGGGCTTTACGGCGTCTGGGTCAACGGCGTGCGCGTCGTCGACGAGAACGGCCTCATCGGGGATTGCGGCCGCCCCGGTCATCTGCTGCGCGATTTTGCCGCCTAGGAGAGGAACGAGGGAGGTCAGGATGAGCCGATTTTTCGGGCCGCTGCGCCAGATGGGCTTTGTCGTGCGCGACATCGACAAGGCGATGCGGCATTGGGTCGAGGTCTGCGGCATCGGCCCGTGGTTCGTCGTCGACAAATTGCCGCTCGACGGCTTCTGGTACAGGGAGAGGCCCTATCCCGACATCCATCTGACGATCGCGCTCGCCAATTCGGGCGAGGTGCAGCTCGAACTGATCCAGCAGCGCGACGACACGCCGAGCATGTATCGCGACTTTCTCGCGGCCGGGCATGAAGGTCTGCAGCACTGGTCGAGCTGGCCCGAGAACTATCACGAATTGCTCGATCGCGCGCTCGCAAACGGCTGGACGATCGGCCAGCGCGGCGAAAGCCCGCGCGGCCCGTTCGTTTATTTTCTGAACGAGGGCCATCCCGGCACGGTCATCGAGATGGCCGAACTGACGCCGACCCGCCGCCATATCTTCGACGCGGTGCGCGCGGCCGCGATCGGCTGGGACGGGCGCGATCCGATCCGCACCGAATGGCCGCGCGGATAAGGCGACGGCGACGGGATCTCCGCGGCCGCGCGGCCGGAGCGCGACCCCGCCGCGCTTGCTGACGAGACCCGCCGCAGGCGCCCGCGGCCATTATCGGCTCACGCCGTCTGCGCCGCGGCCGGCGCACGGCCGACGCCGAGAATAGCGCCGATGAAGAGCGAGGGGCGGCCCCACAGCACGTTCAAGAAAATCGCCGTGACGCTGACCGCCATCGCCGCCATCGCCCACACCGGATAGACGAGGCCGGTCGCCGCCAGCGGGATGCCGATGCCGTTGAAGCAGAAGGCGAGAGCCACGTTCTGCACGGTCTTGCGATAGCTGGAGCGGCTGATCTCCCGCGCGCGCAGGATCAAGCCCAGCTTGTGCCCCGGGATGATGATGTCGGCCGACTCGATCGCGATGTCGGTGCCGCTGCCCATCGCGATGCCGACATCGGCCTGCATCAGCGCCGGAGCGTCGTTGATGCCGTCGCCGACCATCGCGACCTTGCCGCGCTTCTGGAGATCCCGGACGATGTCGGCCTTGGCGCCGGGGAGGATTCCGGCATGGACCTCGTCGATGCCGGCCGCGCGCGCGATGCGGCGGGCGGCGCGCTCGTTGTCGCCGGTCACCAGCACCGGCTCGATCCCATCGCGGCGCAGCGCGGCGATCGTCTCGGCCGCATCGGCTTTGAGCGCATCGCCGAGCGCCAGGATGCCGAGCGCGCGGCCCGCGCGGGCGACCGCGATCACCGTGCGCCCCCTCCCCTCCAGACTCTCGATCCGCGCCGCGAGCGGCGCCAGTTCGATGCCCCGATCGGTGAGGAATTTCGGGCTGCCGACGATGACTTCGCTCCCTTCGATCTGGGCGACGACGCCCTTGCCGGGCAGGGCCTCGAATCCTTCGACTTCAGGCGGGACGGCGCTGCGCGCGAACGCTGCCTTGACGATCGCCGCGGCGAGCGGGTGCTCGGACGAGGATTCGGCGGCTGCGGCGAGGGCCAAGAGTTCGTTCTCGTCCGCAGCGGGCGCCTCGATCTCGCGCAGTTCAGGCTTGCCTTCGGTCAAGGTGCCGGTCTTATCGAAGACGATCCGCTTGACCAGGCGATAGGTCTGAAAGGCTTCGCCGGTGCGCATCAGGATGCCCTCTTCGGCGGCCTCGCCGGCGCCGCGCACAATCGACAAGGGCGCCGAAATGCCGAGCGCGCAGGGATAGCCCATGACCAGCACCGAGAGCGTAGCGAACACCGCCCGGCCGAGATCGGGATGGCCGGTGACGAGGAGCGGACCCGTCATCCAGCCGATGAAGGCGAGGGCCGCGATCAGCAATACGCTCGGCGTGTAGACGCGCAGAATGCGGTCGACGAGGTGCAGGATGCCGGGTTTGAGCGCCCGCGCATCCTCGACCTGGCGCACGATACGGGCGAGAAAGCTCTCCTCGCCGATCGCGGTGACGCGCACCAGCAAGGTGCCGGTGCCGTTGACCGAGCCGCCGATCACGGCATCGCCCGCCGCCTTCTCGACCGGTACCGGCTCGCCGGTGACAAAGGACTGGTCGACGCCCGAATGGCCGCTTTCCACCGTGCCGTCGACGGGGATACGCTCGCCGGGGCGGATGCGCACGAGGTCGCCCTTCCTGACCTCCTCGACGCGGATCTCGGCCTCCTCGCCGCCATTCGGGGGCCCCGCGTCGTCCTGCGGCGCGGGGCCGGGGCGCACGACCCGCACCATGTCCGGCTGCAGATCGAGCAGGCGCTTGACCGCCTGCGAGCTGCGCGTCTTGACGATCAGCGACAGCCATTCGGAGAAAATGTGGTAGGTCGCGATCATCACCGCGACCGCGAAGAACGGGGCCGTCGGGTAGCCCGGCGGGTTCAGCGCAAGGCCGATGACGCCGCCGGCGATGCCGGCAAACGCGCCGATCTCGAGCAACACGTGCTGGTTGAGGATGCCGCGGCGCAACGCCTGGGCCGCCATGTAAAGAATGTGGCCGCCGACGACGAACACGAGCAGGAAGGCGAGCCCGGCCACGATCCACGGCGTCGCGGCGGCGAGCTGGCCGATCAGACGGACAGAGAGCAACGCGATCGCGACGGTCGCGATACCGGCCGCGCCGCCCAGCGCCGTGCCGAGGCCGCTCGGCCGCAACACCAGGAAGACAAAAGCGAGCAGGCTCGCGAACACGAGTGCCGCCAGCATGCCGGTCCATAGGCCGGTCGGATTGGCGATCAGGGCGACCGCGATCAGGCTCAGGCTCACGGCAGCGGTAAATCGCCGTCCCTCGCGGACGAGGTCTTTTTCCTCCTCCTCGAACGCCCGCAGCTTGCGCGGGTCGTGGATCGTATAGCCGATGTCCTTAAGGGTTTTGAGGACTTGGTCTGGACGTGCGACCTGCGGATCGTATTCGACCAGCGCCTGCTCGTGGGTCAGGCTGACCGCGACCTTGTCGACGCCGGGCAGGCGCCCCAAAGCCTTCTCGATCGTGCCGGTGCACAGCGAACAGTGCAGCCCGCCGATGCGGGCGCGGATCTTCTTGCGGCCGGGACGGTTGGACGGTTCCTCGCTCCACAGCCGCTCGGCAAGATCAGGCGCGGTGGCCGTGCTCATGGCTGCTTCCTTTCGCAGCAACTCGGGAATTCGGAGAAATCGGCGACGGTCATGCGGCTGACCCGAGCTTGGCAAACAGGCCGAACCACACCGACCAGAGGCCAAACTCGTTCACGCGCCGCGGCCGGCGACGCGGAAGCCCGGCCGCTCGACCGCGGCAATGAGGCGGTCTTCGCTCGTGGCCGCCGGGTCATAAAGGATGCGCGCCTCGCCGCCCGCGAAGGTCACGGCAACGCTCTTGACCCCGGGCTCGCGCCCGACGAGCGCCTTGATCGTCTCAGCGCAGCCGTCGCAGTGCATGCCCTGGATTTCCAGGATCAGGGATTTCACAGCGCTCTCCTTTTGATGCGCGCGGCGGAACCGTTGTGAGGGCGCCGCGTGCGCTTGGGGGGAACCACCGGCAGCGGACCTTCGCCCCTGATCGGCGGGAGCGGACCGCGGGCCGGATCGGCGAGCGTGTCGAGGATCGTGCAGGCTTGCAGCCCGCCCTCGCCGGGGCAGAGCGCGATCAGCGCTTCCAAGGCGGAGCCGATCCGCTGCAGCTGCGCGATCTTGCGCCGCACCTCGTCGAACTTCGCCGCCGCCTGCGCGCGCACGCAGGCGCAATCGGCGGCGGGATCGACCCTGAGCGCCAGCAATTGCGCGATCTCGCGCAGCGAGAAGCCGATCTGCTGCGCCTCGCGGATGAAGCGGATACGCCTGACCAGCTCCGGCGCATAGAGGCGGAAGCCCGAACCCTGCGGTCTCGGCGGCTGCTCGATCAGTCCGCGCCGCTCGTAGAAGCGGATCGTCTCGACGCCGACCCCGGCCCGGCGGGCGGCCTCTCCGATCGTCAGATCTCGCATGATCGCACCTCGGCCATGAATGTGGGGTCCGTACCGGAGTACGGAGTCAAGGGCCGGCTCGACTGAAGCGGCGCATGCAGCGGCAACATACTGGCATCGGACCGGCGGCGGGTTCTCAAGCGATCCGCTGAGGCGCGATCGCTCGACGAAGGCTTTGCCTTGGAGCGCGCGCGCCTGACGGCGCAAGGGATGGGGTTGGGCAAAGAGCGCGCGCAAGCGCCGGTTTGAAGCGCGGGCGATGCGGCGTCCTCTTCGCCCGCCGGCGGTCGGCAAGGCCTCGGGCGCCGTCATGGCCGCCCGAGGCTCAATATTCGAGCTGATAGCTCAGCCCAAGGCTGCTGCCGGGGTCGTTGCTCGGCGTGATCGGAGCGGTCGGGGCGCCGCCGCCCGTTCCCAGCGTCGTCTCGAGCCGCAGATGCCGGGTCAGATCGATCTGCAGCCGCGCCTGGGTCCCGCCCGAGGTCGCCTGCCTGGCCCCGACATAGATGCGGCGGGTGAGATATTTGCCGGCTTCGAGCGTGACCCCGCCCTTGCCGGCGCCGCCGCCGACCGCCAGGCGGTCGAGCCCGAGATCGCGGCGGATCGCCATCAGCGGGTCAAGGCCGGAGATCCCGCCGAGCACGGCCACGGCCTGGCCGATCTGGGCGAGCTGCAGCGGGCTGAGCTGTCTGACGCTCTGCCCGTACAGCAATTGCGCCAGGATCTCGTCCTGCGGCAGCGGCGGCTCGCTCGTCAATGTAATCTTTGGCATGTCGGCATAGCCGGTGATCCGCAACGTCGCGGTGATGCCGTTGGCGCTGCTCTGCGCCGTGAAATCGAGCAGCGGATCGAGCTGCCCGCTGAGGCTGCGGCCGTCGAAGCCGATGCTGCCGGCCGTGAAGGTCAGCCTCTGGCCGGCCAGGTCGATCGCGCCCCGCCGCAGGCTGAGAGCGCCGCGGATCTGCGGCTGCGCCGTCGTGCCGGCGATATGCAGCCGGCCGCCCATCTGCGCGTCGAGCCCGCGTCCGCGAACCCGGATGCGGCCCGGCGCGACGATGTCGAGATCGAGCCCGAGAACGCTGCGGGAGAGCGGCGAAGGGCGCGGTTGCCGCCCGGGCCATTCTACCGCCAGCACCGCAACCTGCTGCGGCAGCGCGGCCGGGATGTCGATCTCGGCCTTGTCGACGCCGATCCGGCCGGCGAGATCGAGCCGGCCCGCCAGCCGGCCGCGCAGACTCAGGGCGGCGTCGGCATCGAGGGTCAATAGGCTGCTGGCAAGCAGCCGCGCGTGCCTGGCGGTGATCGTCAGGGCGAGCGGCCGGCCGCCGGCGAGCCCCACCGTCCCGGCGACGGCCACGCTGCCGGCGCCGGCCCGGGCCTTAAGCTGGCGCAGCCGCAGCGTGTCGCCGGCAAGCTCCGCGAGGCCGTCGATATCGCTCAGATGAACGCCCTGGATCAGATCCTGGAACCCGCCGCCGGCCAGCCGCAGCGTGCCGGCCAGGCGCGGCGCGGCGGGCGTGCCGGCGAGCGTGGCGGCGATGGTCAGACGGCCGCGCGCCGCCCGTCCGCTCGCCGTCAGCAGCGGGTCGAGGAAGGCGAGATCGGCCGTGCCCGAGAGGTCGAGCGCAAGCGGGCCGCCCGCCCGCAGCGGCGCCGTGCCGCTCAGCCGTAGCCGCAGCGCGCCGCCGGCGACGAGATCGGCGCTCAGCCCGGCGGCGGCGCCCATAAGCCTTGCCGTCACGTCGAGATCGGCCGCCGGCACCGCGTCGCCGCCGAATTGCAGGCGCCGTCCGCTCACCCGCACGATCCCCTGCGGCGCTGCGAGGCTGCCGCGCAGCGCCGCGGTCATCACGATCGTGCCGGCCATGCCGGATACCGGCAGGATCGGGGCGGCGAGGGCGAGGCCGGCATTCTGCAACGAAAGGGCGAGCGCGAGCCTCGGCGTCAATCGGCCGGTCGCCGACAGCACCGCGCCGCCGCTGCCAAGGCGCAACCCATCCGTCGTGACGCCGCCGGCAAGACCGATACGGGCGGGTGCGAGCAGATGCCAGCTCTCGCCGCCATAGCCGATCGTCAGCGCCGCCAGCCGCAGTTCCCCGCGTCCCGGCCGCACCGTCCCGGCCGCCGAAAACGGCACCGCCGCGCCGGCGCCGGTGCGCAGAGCGGTGGTCAGCCGCCACGCCGCCCGGTCGGCCGGACCGCTCGCACTCAGCCGCGCATCGCCCATGAGGCCGGCCGCGGCGATGCCGTTGAGCGCGAGCCGCAGGGACAGGTCGGGGCGGCGCAGCGGGCCGGCGAGCGTGCCGGCGAGCGTGAGCCCGGCCGCGGCGGCGCCGGCAAAGCCGAGCTTGCTGGCGCTCAGAGCAAGCCGCGCCTGCGGCCTGCCTTGCACGAGGCCGAGAGCGAGCCTCCCCTCGGCATTGCCGTCGATCCGCGCGCCGACGAACGGGGCGAGATCGGCGAGCCGCGCCACGGTCAGCCGCACCCGGCCGCGCGGCGCCGCCGCGCCCGGCCGCCATGACAACGCCCCCGTCAAGGCGGCGCTTTTCCAGGCCGCGCGGGCGATCGTCAGATCCAGCGCCCCGTCTTTCCCGCGCCGCCCCTTGGCGGCGAGCCGCAGCGGCGCTCCCGCCAGCCTTCCCTCCGCGGTGATCCGCGCCGTCGGCGCGGCGGGAAGGCCGGCGGCGCGCAGCCGCGCCGTAAACGGCTGCGGGAGGGCGCCGGCCGGGCCGAGCAGGCCGGTGACATCGGCATCCAGCCCGTAATCGCGTCCGGATCCGGAGACCCGGCCGGCGGCGTCGAGACGGCCGGCAAGCATGGGGGCGAGCGCCGAGACGTCGGCAAGCTTCCCCCTCCAGTCGATGGCAAAGACGCCGGCCCTCTGCGAGCCCGTGGCGGAAAAGTGGAAGCTCTTGCCGTCGGCCGTCGCCCGCGCCAGCGCGATGCCGCCGCGCTTCCACGTCGCGGCGAAGCGGAACCGAGGGCGGTCGCCGAGCACCGCGAGCGCCGCCGGAAGACCGCCGTCGAGGCGAGCCTCGCCGCCGGCCGTCAGCGTCGTCTCGCCGCCGGCGGTCGCAACCCGCGCCGTCAATTTGGCATGTCCCGCCAGCGCGACCCCCGCCAGCGCCGAGAGCGGGCCCAGGCTCGGCAGGATCACCGTCGCCGTGCCGCCGGGCGCCGCGCCGGTCTCGAAGCGGCCGCTGATCGCGAACAGCGGATGCGACAGGGCAAAACGGACCGGACGCCCCGGCTCGTCGAGCCGCATTCCGGCCTGCAGCGTAACCGGCGCCGCGGCGAAGAGAGCGGCATACGGTCCCGGCAGGCGCAGCCCGGACAGCGTGGCCGTCCCGACAAGCCGCAGGGGACCGCCGGCAAGGGTGGCGCGGACCCGGTCGATCGCGACGCCCGCCGCGGTAAGTCCATCGACGCTCAGATGTCCGTCGATCCGCGGCTGCGCCAGCCGCCCTTGCAACCGCGCCGCCAGAGAGGCAGAACGCCAGGAAAGCCCCGCGCGCGGCGACATCGCCGGGGCCGCGGCGGTCAAAGCGAGATCGCTCCCATAGCCGAGCAGATCGATCGTGCCCCGCGCTGCGGCCCGCAGCGGCCCGGCGGCGAGCGTAAGCCGCGCCCGGGCCGCCGCCGGCGGACCGTCGAGCCGCGCGGCGATCGCCAGCGGCCCCAGGTCGGGCAGGCCGGCAAGAGCGGCGATAAGGCCGTGCGCGGGCTCGGCGGCGCTCAGCTCGAGATGCAGGGCGGCCGGGCCGAACGTGCCGGCAAGCCGGTAGCGGCCGGCCGCATCGAGACGCTCGGCCGCAAGCCTGAGCGCGCCGGTCATCGACGCGCTCAGATATAGGCTGCCGCGCAGGGCGAACCGGGCGGCGGCGCCGGCCACCGGCGCCGCCAGGTCGAGCCGCGCGACCTGGATCGCGTCGACCGCAACCGGCACCGGCAGGACCGCGGCGCCCGCGGCGATGACCGGCCGGCGCAACAGCGTGACGCGCGCCGCCGCGAGGCGATCGATCTTCGCGACCCCGCGCACCAGCAGCAGCGGCGACCAGTCGATCCTCAGCCCCCTGATCCTCGCCCACACGCCGGCCTCGTCGCGCACGGTCACCCGCGCCGCCGAGAGCCTGTCCGGAAACCGGCCGGCAAGGCCGGCGACGCTCACCCTGCCGCCGCTGATCGCGCCGATCAGGCGGGCGAGGGCGGCGCGGCCGGGCGCGGTGTTGCCGCCGATCAGCACGATCGCCGGCACGGCGATCAGCACCGCCGCCGTCCAGGCGGCAATTCGCGTGACAAGCCGCATCAGAACGCCTGCCCGAGGCCGAGATAAAGCTCGAAGGCGTCGCCGCCCGGAATGGGGTTGACCGGAACCGCGATATCGAGGCGGATCGGACCGATTGCCGTATAGTAGCGCAAGCCGACCCCGGCGCCGATCCGCAGCGTGCCGGCGAACGGCCGGTTGCCGGCGCCGACCTGCCCGGCGTCGACAAAGCCGGCGGCGCCGAAATCTCCGAACAATCGCTGCCGGAACTCGACCGTGGCGGCATCGATCGCAGTGCCGCCGATCGGCGTGCCGTCGGGAAACAGCGGCCCGACGGATTGGTATTTGAAACCGCGCACGGTGGCGCTGCCGCCGGCATAGAAGCGCTGGTCGGGCGGCACGTCGAACTGGCCGGCGCCGGCAATGCTGCCGAGCAGGCCGCGCAAGGCGATGATGCTGCGCCCCGGCGGAGTCAGCCCGAAACGGTTAAGATCGATATAGGTTGCGGCGGAGCCTTCGAGGATCGCGAACGGCCGCAGGCCGCCATTGACGGACAGGGTCGGGGTCGCGGTGAGACGCGCGCGCACCCCATGCGTCGGATCCTGCAGCGGGTTTGTGAGACCGGTGCCGTCGTAGATCGCGACGAACGGCAGCGCGGCGAGCGTGTAGCGGCGCTCAAGACCCTCTTGGGCGATATCCTCACGCTCGGCGAAAATGCCGACCCGCGCGGTCCAGCGCGGCGAGAGGATGCGGCGCAGCGACAGCGCGGCGGTCAGCGCGCGCTGATTGTAGGCTTCCAGATCCTGCTTCAGGGCGGCGGCGTCAGCCTCCAGCGACTGATCCCGCCGCAGGAAATCAGGCTTTGTAAGCCGTGCCGACAGGTTGTAGCCGAGCCCTTTGACCGCGCTGCCGAACAGCCCGGCGCCGGCGGCCGACAGGTCAAGCCGCTCGGCCTGGCCGAACAGGTTGCGATCGCTCCAGCGGGTGCTGAGGCTGAAGCCGAGATCGGTCGAATAGGCGCCGGTCACCGCGACGGCGTGCCTGGGGCGCTCCTGCAGGTCGAAAATGACCGGGATGCGGCCGTTCGGCCCGATCCGATCGCCGGTATGGACGGCGATCCCGGAAAACACCCCGAGCGCGGCCAGTTCGCGCCGCGCCCGCTCGATCCGGCTCGGCCGGTAGAGCTCCCCGGCATGCAGCGGCAGAGAGCGGCGCACGAAGCTTTCGCTGACTGTTTTGAGACCCCGGATCACGATCGGGCCGATATATGCGCGCCGCCCCGCCTGCACCGTGAAAACGATGTCGAGAACATGCTGGCGCGGGTGCGCGACGGCGACCGGCGGCGCCACCTTGGCAAGCGCGTAGCCCTCTTCCTGCAACGCCCTTTCGAGCCGCGCGCCGGCGGCGAGCACCGCCGCGGCGACGGCCGGCTGCCCTGGAGAAAGGCCGAGCTTGCCGCGGAGTCCGGCGGGCAGCGTTCCTTTGATTTTCACGCGGCCGAGGCGGAACAGCGGCCCCGGCTGCACCGCCACCGCGGCCGCGACCGACACCCCTTGCGGGACTTTGTCCAATATGGCGACAAGGTTGCGATTGCCGAGCCGGTGCCCGGCCAGCCGAATCGTCACCTTCCCCTCGTAATACCCGAAACTGTGCAGCACCGTTTCGAGCCGCCCGACATCCTGGCGGGCGCGAATCACGAGGCCGAACGGCCCGACCGGCGCCTTGCGGCGCAGCGCGACCAGTTCCGAGGCCTGCGCCAGCGCGGCGTCGAGCGCCCGCTCGCCGGTCGCGGCGATGGTGACCGTATAGGGCTGGGGATCGGCCGCACGGACCGGCGCGAACGGCAGCGACAGCCCGGCCGCAACCAGTAGCGCCGCCGCCCGGCCGAGCCATGCCGGCGGGCGGGCGGCGGGCGGGGCGGCGGTGCCGGAGAAGGCGTGCGGCATGGGCGATTGCGGGCTGCGCCGGAGCGATGACGACCACCCGCCCGGTCGATCGGATCGGCCTGCGACGGGCAGGATCGGACCGCAGGATCATCCCCGCCCGATCCGGCCGATTTATGGCATTCGTCGGCCCCGCGGGAGAGATCGGAACAGTTTTATGGAGATCCTTTCAGGTCAGGGCATACCCGTTTCCTTTTTGGGATTTATTCTATCCTATCCACTCTATGGAACGGGCGGAAGGTCGGCATTACCGGAACAGGAATCATCGATGCTTGCCGAGGCCATAGAGTTTACGATTCGCAACCTTCCCGCCGCATTGTTCATCGCTGCGCTTGCCCTGACGGCGACGCTGCGGGATCGGGAGGCCGCGGCGGAGCGGCTCCTGTCGTGGATCCTGCTGCTGCCGATCGGCGTCACCGGGCTGTGGGCTGCGCTGTTTCATCTGTTCTCCCCGGCGCTGGCGGCGGCCCATATCGGCTGGCAGACGAGCCCGTTCCAGTTCGAGGTGGGCGTCGCCGATCTGGCGATCGGTGTTACCGCCTGCCTTGCCTTCCGGCGCGATCTCGGGTTCAAGGCCGCCGCCGTCATCGTCGCCTCGGTCTTTCTGCTCGGCGCCGCCGTCGGGCATGTCCGCCAGATGCTGACGGCGGGCAATTTCGCACCGGGCAATGCCGGCGTCCCGTTCTTTATCGACATTTTCGCCCCGGCGCTCGCCCTCGCCCTGCTGATCGCGGCGCGGCGCCGGCGGCGAAGCATTGGCGCGCCCTCCGTCGCGGATCAAGCGGAAGCCGCCACCGGCGCCAGCGGGTCTTGACGCCGCAGGCGCCGGCGGCGGGCGCCTTCCGCCCCGGCGCAGACACGGCGGCGGCGGCATGATATGCTTGCGGCAAGTACGGCGATGGCAGCGCCGGGCCGGAGACAACCGGCCGGCTTTGTCGCTTCGGGGAGGAAACGGCATGGGATGGCTGGACGGGCAGGCGGCCCTGGTGACCGGCGGCGGTTCCGGCATCGGGCGGGCGGTGGTGGCGCGCTTTGTCGCGGAGGGCGCCCGCGTCGGCGTCATGGATCGGCTCGCATCCCGGGTCGAGGCGCTGCGGGCGGATTTTGGCGACCGGGTGATCGCGATCGCCGGCGATGTCGCCCGGTTTGCCGACAACGAGCGGGCCGTCGCCGACACGGTGCGCGCCTTCGGCCGGCTCGATATTTTTGTCGGCAATGCCGGGATTTTCGACGTCTATGCGCGGCTGGCCGAGCTCGACGGGGACACGCTCGCGCGGGCCTGCGACGAACTGTTCGCGGTCAATGTCAAAGGCTGCCTGCTCGGCGCCAGGGCGGCTCTGCCCGAATTGCAGAAGACTGCCGGCACGATGATCTTCACCGCCTCGGTGGCCGGTCTCAACTCGGGCGGCGGCGGCGCTCTTTATACCGCCTCGAAACATGCCGTGGTGGGGCTGGTGCGGCAGCTCGCGGTCGAGCTGGGGCCAGATATCCGCGTCAACGGCGTCGCGCCGGGCGGCACGATGACCGATCTGCGGGGGCTGGCGACACTGCACCAGGATGCGCATTCGCAATTCGCCAATCCCGGCATCGCCGAGCGGCTGCGCGCCGGCAACCCGCTGCGCCTCGCGCTGACACCCGAGGATCTGGCGGGGGCCTATGTGTTTCTGGCCTCGCGGCACAACGCCCGCGGCATCACCGGCACGATCCTGACCGTCGATGCCGGCGCGATGCTGCGCCCGCCGCGCCCGCGCTGATCAGCCTTGCCGGAGACGCCGATGGCAACATTGATGACCGCCGAAATCGGCCGTCTGGTCGATGCCGACCGCGGCCTCGTCAGCCGCCGCATCTTCATCGAGCCGGAAATTTACGAGCGGGAGCTGCGGCGGATCTTCGCCCGCTGCTGGCTTTATCTGTGCCACGACAGCCAGATCCCGCGGCCGGGCGACTTTCTGACCACCTCTATGGGCGAGGATCCGGTTCTGGTCGTGCGCGACGACACCGGCCGGGTACACGCCTTTCTCAACGTCTGCCGCCACCGCGGCAACCGGCTGTGCCGCGCCGAGGAAGGCAACGCGCTGAGCTTCACCTGCGCCTATCACGGCTGGACCTACGGCAATGACGGACGGCTGATCGGCGTGCCTTATCTGAGGGAAGCCTATCACAACGACTTACAGAAGGAGCGCTGGGGCCTTGTGCCGGTGGCGCAGCTCGACGATTACAAGGGGCTTTATTTCGCCACCTTCGATCCGCAGGCGCCGCCGTTGCGCGACTATCTGGGCGAGATGGCCTGGTATCTCGATGCCTTTGTCGACCGGCGCGAGGGCGGCATCGAGATCGTCGGAGCGCACAAATGGCTCATGCCGTGCAACTGGAAGTTCCCGGCCGAGAATTTCGGCGGCGACGCCTATCATGTGCACTGGAGCCATCTGTCGGCGGTCAAGACCGCGTTCAGCACGGGGGTGACGACAAGGCCGGACACCGCCGGCAGCATGGTGTCGCCGGGCAACGGACACGCGCTGATCTGCGTCGGGCCGAGCGATGTCGGCGAGCCGCCGGTGCCCGAAATCCTCGCCTATGAGCGGCAGATCCGTGCGGAGGTCGAACAGCGCCTGGGGCCGCGCGCGCGGCTGATCAACCCGATCGTCGGCACCGTGTTCCCGAATTTCTCGCTGCTGCGCGCCACCTCGCGCACATTGCGCGTCTGGCATCCGCGCGGGCCCGACAAGACGGAGGTGTGGTCGTGGATCTTTGCCGACCGGGCGGCGCCGGCCGCGGTCAAGGAGGCGATCCGGCTGGCCGGGATCCGGGGGTTCAGCCCGTCCGGCACCTTCGAACAGGACGACATGGACAATTGGCAGGAATGCACCCGCACCTGCCGCGGCGTCGTGGCGCGGCGCATGCCGCTGAACATGCAGATGGGGCTCGGGCACGAGCGGTTCGATCCGCGGCTCGGCGCCTGGACCAGCGATTTCCGCATCAGCGAGAGCAACCACCGGCATTTCTACCGCCGCTGGGCGCAGCTGATGGCCGACGGCCCCGATGAGAGGCCGCATGGGGAGGCGGCAGGAGGAGAAGATGCGTGAGCACACCATCCGCGAGGTCGAGCAGTTTCTTTATCGCGAGGCCCGCCTGTTGGACGCGCGGCGCTTTCACGAATGGCTGGAACTGTTCACCGACGATGTCCGCTACTGGATGGTGACGCGCAGCAACCGCTATCCGCGGGCGAGCAAGGCGATCGCGGTCCTTGATCCCGCACGCTTGCCCGAGCCCGATCCGGCCCAGGAGGAGGCGCTGGCCATTCTCGATGAGACGAGGCAAACCCTGGCGGCCCGGATCGCGCGCCTCGATACCGGCATGGCCTGGGCGGAGGACCCGCCGTCGCGAACGCGCCACCTGATTACCAATATCGAGGTGGCGGCGGGCGACACCGAGGCGGAGGTCAAGGTTTATGCCAATTTCGTCGTGTATCGCAGCCGCGCCGAGAGCGAACAGGATTTCTATGTCGGCGCGCGCGAGGACGTCCTGCGGCGGCAGGACGGCGGCTGGAAGATCGCGCGCCGCCGGCTCGTCCTCGATCAGAACGTGCTGACGGCGAAAAACGTCAGCATCTTTTTCTGAGCCTCCCCGTTCCGCCTGGAGCTACAGCGCGATATCGAGCCAGCCCTGCGCGGTGACGGTGGCGCTGTCGCCCGGGCGCAGCAGCACCGTCGTCATCGCCGCCTCGACGACGGCCGGCCCTTCAAGGCGCTGGCCGGGCGCAAGGGCGTCAAAATCCCATACCGGGGCGGTGACCCATTCGTCGAGATGGATGCGCCGCGCGCCGCGCGGCGGCGCCGGCGGGCGCGGCGGCACCTGCGGCTCCTGCGGCAGGGCCGAGAGCAGGCCCGTCACTGCGACGCGGGCGTTGACCAGCACCGCCGCCTCGTCCGGCAGGCAATAGGTATAGAGTTCCTCGTGACGGCGGTGGAAAGCGGCGACGATCTGCGGCAGCGGGTCGCTGCGGGACCAGTCGACATCGTCGAGCGGCACGGTGATCTCGAACACCTGCTCGCCATAGCGCATATCGGCGGCGCGGGAGGTTCTGACCGGCCCCGCGAACGAGGCGCGCAGCCGCTCGCGCCCCTCGGCCTCCATCTCTTCGTAAAGGCGCTTCACCGCGGCGCCGTCGAGCGTCCCGACATCGCCGAGATGGGTGCGGGTGATCTCGAAACGCAGATCGCTCGCCAGCATGCCCCAGGCCGACAATACCGCCGCGACGCGCGGCACGATCACCCGCCGCAGATCGAGCTGGCGGGCGATGTCGGTGGCGTGCAGCCCGGCCGCGCCGCCGAAGGCGAACAATGCAAAACGGCGCGGATCGACGCCGCGGCGGACCGAGACGAGGCGCACGCCTTCGGCCATCGTCGTGTTGACGAGGCGGTGGATGCCGCGCGCCGCGGCGATGCGCTCGACCCCGAGCGCCGCGGCGATGCGGTCGACCGCCCGTTCGGCGGCGGCGCGGTCGAGGCTGCGCCGCCCGCCCAGGAAGCGTGCCGGATCGAGATAGCCGAGGACGAGGTTGGCGTCGGTCACCGTCGCCGCCTCGCCGCCGGCGCCATAACAGGCGGGGCCGGGAACCGCGCCGGCGCTGTCCGGCCCGACATGGAGGATGCCGCCGCGATCGACCCGCGCGATCGAGCCGCCGCCGGCGCCGATGCTGACGATGTCGAGGCTGTTGAGGGCCAGGCGCTCGCCGGCGATCTTGCGCCCCTGGGCGAGGGAGGGCTGGCCTGCGACGATCAGCGAAATGTCGGTGCTGGTCCCGCCCATGTCGAACGGGATCAGATCGGCTTCGCCGAGAAGGCGCGCGGCATGGAGGGCACCGGCGATGCCGCCCGCCGGGCCCGACAGCACCGCGCCGGCGGCAAGCCGCCCCGCCGCGGCGATCGGCATGACCCCGCCATGCGACTGGATGATCAGGGTCGGGCCGCGATAGCCGGCCTCTTCGAGACGGCGTTCGAGGCGGTCGAGATAGCGCGACAGCGCCGGCCCGACATAGGCGTTGACGATCGTCGTTGAAACCCGCTCGAACTCCTTGATCTGCGGCAGGACCTCGCTGGACAGCGAGACATAAAGGCCGGGCAGGGCGCGCGCGAGCGCCGCGCGCGTGGCGCGCTCATGGGCGGGATCGCGCCAAGCATGCAGATAGGCGACCGCGACCGCCTCGACCCCTTCGCGTTCAAGGATCGCGATCGCGCGCTGCAATGATCCCCGATCGAGCGGCCTCTCGGCCCGGCCGTCGGCGCGCAACCGCTCGTCAACACCCAGCCGCAGCCGGCGCGGTACGAGCGGCTCGGGCGGCGGCTGGCGCAGATTGTAGCGGTCGTCCTTCAAACCCTCCCGCATCTCGACGATGTCGCGATGGCCGGCGGTCGTCAGCAATCCGAGCTTCGCCCCCTTGCGTTCGATCAGCGCGTTGGTCGCAACCGTCGTGCCGTGAACGATGCGCTCGGTGGCGGCGAGCAGCCCCGTCAGATCGCAGCCGAGCAGCTGCGCCAGCAGATGCAACCCGGCCACCACGCCTTCGGAGGGATCGGCCGGGGTCGAGGCCACCTTTGCCAGCGTCGTGCGGCCGCAATCGTCGACCGCGACGAGATCGGTAAAGGTGCCGCCGACGTCGACGCCGATGCGGTACATCAGCCGGGCTCGCTGCCGCCGGCGCCGGACAGCGTCACAAACCCGTTCGCGATGTCGCGCGCCCGCGCCTCAGGATCGCGTTCGGCCGGATCGCCCCAGCCGCCGCCGCCGCCCGATTCGAGGATCAGCACGTCACCCGGCCGGATCTCGATGCCGACCTCCTTGGTCCTGATCGGGCGCGGCGGACGGCCCGGCGAATGGAGCGTGTAGCGGTGCGGCAACCCGTCCCTACCGCCGAGAATGCCGCAGGCGCCGTGGCGCACGCCGTCGCCGGCGGTATTGGCGTATGCCGGTTCTTCGGTTTCGACGACCATCTCGACGATGCCGCCGGTGCCGCCGCGATACTTGCCCGCGCCGCCCGAATCGGGGCGGAACTCGTGGCGGCGGAAGAACAGCGGAAAGCGCGCCTCGGTCACTTCAAGGCTGCCGAATTTGATGCCGCCCGCCGCCTGCCACTCGCCGGCGCCGGGCCAGCCGTCGCCGGCCGGCGAGGCGCCGCCGCCCGGCCGCGCCTGGAAGAAATGCCAGATGAAGGGCTTACGCGAGCGCGGATCCCGCCCCTGCACGGCGATGCGAAAGCGCCGCCCCCAGCCGGCCATCGCCCGATCGGGGCAGGCGGGCGCCAGCGCCTTGATGACGGCTTCGATGATCTCCTGGCCGCAATGGTTGGTGGCGAGCGTGACCGGCATGCCCGGATCGGCCCACACCACGGTCCCGGGTCTGGCGACGACTTCGAGCGGGCGGAAGGTGCCGTCGTTTTTCGGCGTCTCGGGATCGATCAGAAAGGACAGCGCGACGACCACGGCCGAGCGCATGTTCGGATAGGAGGAGTTGACGAAGCTGGCGACCTGGGGGTCCGAATCCGACAGATCGACCTTGAGATTGCTGCCGCTTTTCGTGACCGTGGCGCGGATCGCGATATCGGTGCGGCCGCGGCCGTCATCGTCGAGAAAGGCCTCGCCGTGATAGACCCCATCCCGCCATGCGGCGATGACCGCGCGGGTCTGCCGCTCGGCGCCGTCGAGCACCGCCTCGATCGCCGCCGCCATCCGCTCCCAGCCGAACTCGCGGGCAAGAGCGAGCAGGCGCCGCTCGCCGATATGGGCGGAGCCGATCATCGCCGCGAGATCGCCGCGAAAATCGCGCGGATGGCGGACATTGGCCGCCAGCATGTCGAGCACGTCGCGCCGCGGCACCCCGCGCTCGATGAGCTTGAGCGGCGTGATGCGCAGCCCCTCCTGCCAGATATCGGTCGCGGCGGCGTTGTAGGCGCCGTGCGCGGCGCCGCCGATATCGCTCTGATGGGCGCGGTTGATCGACCAGAAGCGCGGGCGCCCGTCAAAGAAGACCGGCACGAACGCGGTCAGATCGGGCAGGTGGTTGCCGCCGTGATAGGGATCGTTGAGCAGAAAGACGTCGCCCGGCGCGATGTCGGCGCCGAAATAGTCGGCGACCGCCCTGGCCGCATAGGGCAGCGCCCCGACATGGATCGGCACATGCTCGGCCTGCGCGATCAGCCGGCCCGAGAGGTCGCAGATCGCGGTCGAGAAATCGCGGCTCGAATTCAGGATCTGCGAATAGGCGGTGCGCAGCATCGCCTCGCCCATTTCGGCGACGATCGCGAGCAGGCGATGCTGGACGAGCGAAGCGAGGATCGGATCGACGCGCGGGCTCACCGGTTTCTCCATAGGAGCTGCTTTCCGGACGCCTCCCGGGGAGAGCGGATTTCCGCCTTCCCGGGGGAAAAAGCCGGACGGCTTCACCCGAGCCGCAGCAATTCCTCGCGGCTGGCGCCGGCCCGGAAACGGGCGAGCATCTCATCGGGGTCGTACTCGACGCCGATCGGGTTCTGGGCGAAGGCCGGCGAGCGCATATAGGCCTTGCCGTCGCGCACGTCGTCGAAATTGTCGATCAACAGCTCGACCTGGTTGTTGTCGGGATCGCGATAATACATCGACGTCGTCGGCCCGTGATTGACGCACCAATACGGGCGGATGCCCTGTTCCTTCAGCCGCGCATAGGTGTCGAGCAGCGCCTCCAGGCTCGCGAAGGTAAAGGCGATGTGGTGCAGACCGGTCTCGCGGCCGGCGCGGAAATCGCCGGCCTCGCGAGCGCCCGGCTGCCGCGCTTCGAGCGCGCCCGGATTGATAAAGGCGACGCGATGATGCTCGTCGTCATAGCTGATGAACGAGATGAACGCGTTCTCATGGACGATCTCGGCGCCGAGCACGGTGCAGTACCATTCGCGCAGCGCGCGCGGCCGGTTCGTCTGCAATACGATGTGCGATATCTTGCAAGGTGAAGCCATGTTTCGCCCCACGTCTTAGCCGGGGCGGCAGTTTAGGACAACCTCCGGGCGCGCGAAAGCCTTACTCGCCCAGCGCCCCGGGGAAGCGCAGCGTGAACTCGATCGGCATGCTCGGTCCCTGGAACCATTGCGGCAGCGGCGGAAAGCGGCCGACCGCCGCGATCATGCGCTCGACCCGCTCGTCGATATCGGGATAGCCCGAGCTCTTGACGATTTTGATCATCGCGATCCTGCCGTCGTCGAGCACGAGCACGCCGACGACGGTCTCGCCGCGCCGCCCGCCGATCAGCGACAGCGGCAGCAAGTCGAGATGCTGGCGGGTCAGCGCGACGAGATAGGCGAGATATTCGCTCTTGGTCGCGGCCGGGCCCGGATATTTCGCGAGCCGCACCGTCATGCGCCGCGGCGGCGACGGCCGGCGCGCCGCTCGCGGCGCCGGCGGGCGCGGCTTTTCGGGCGGCCGCGGCACCGCCGCGGTTTTGATCGCGGCCGGCTTCGGCGGCGCCGGCACGTGCGATCCCGGCGCATCGAGCGCCAGCGGCCGCCGGCTCGCCGCCGCCCCTTGGCGATTGACGGGCCCCAGATCCTGCGGATTGGTATCGCCGAAATCCTCCGAGGCGATCGGCCCGCGCGCCAGCCGCTTGGCCGCCTGCCTGGGCGGCGGCTTCGGCACCGGCGGCGGCTGAAAGACGATCCGCACCGGGATCGGCGGGCGCTCGACCGGCGCCGGCATCCGCCAGCCGAACAACACCGCCAGCAGGACGGCGAGGTGCAAGCCGAGAGAACCTGCCGCCCCCGGCAGCCGGTCCCGCCAGCCTTCGGCGCGGCGGCGCGGCGGCATGTCGGGCTCCGGGGCCGGCGGCGCCATGCCGAGGATCGGCTCGCGGCGGCCGCCATGGGCCTGCGGGGCTTCTCTGTCTGTGGCCGGGAGCGCCGGCTCGGTTACGTACCGGCTTCGTGCGCGAGTTTGAGCCACGCCGCCTCATCGAGAATCCTGACGCCAAGGGCCGCCGCCTTTGCCGCCTTCGAGCCGGGATCGGCGCCGACCACGACGTAATCGGTTTTTGCCGACACCGAACTGGCGACATTGGCGCCCAGCGCCTCGGCGCGGGCCTTCGCCTCGGAACGGCTCATCGCCGACAGGGTGCCGGTGAAAACGATGGTTTTGCCGGCAAGCGGCGAGGCCGTGCGCCCGTTCGGTTCCTCATAGTCGAGGACCTCGACCTCGCGCAGGAGATCGTCGAGCACCGCGCGGTTGTGCGGCTCGGCAAAGAAGCCGATGATGTCGGCCGCCATATCCTCGCCAATCCCGTGGATGTCGAGAAGGCCGGCGCGCGCCTCGCTGTCCGGATCGCGAGCCGCCTCCATTTCGCGTCGCCAGCGGGCGAGCGAGCGGTAGTGTCGGGCCAAGAGCCGCGCCGTCGCCTGCCCGACCTGCGGAATCCCGAGCGCATTGATAAAGCGCTCGAGCGTGATGCGGCGCCGCGCGTTGATCGCGGCGATCAGCTTGCGGGCGCTGACCTCGCCCCAGCCTTCCCGCTGGGCGATGACCGCCGGGTCGAGCCGGAAGATGTCGCCGGGCTTTCTGATCAGGCCGTCCTCCCAGAAGGCGGCGATATGCTTTGCCCCCAACCCCTCGATATCGAAGCACTCGCGCGACACGAAATGCTTCAGGCGCTCGACCGCCTGCGCCGGGCAGATAAGGCCGCCGGTGCAACGCCGCACGACGGTGCCCGGCTCGCGCACCGCCAGGCTGCCGCAGACCGGACAATGATCGGGGAAGCGGTAGGGCCGGGCATCGGCCGGCCGGCGCTCGGCGACGACGCCGACGATCTGCGGGATGACATCGCCGGCGCGCTGGACGATGACGGTGTCGCCGACGCGCACATCCTTGCGCGCGATCTCATCCTCATTGTGCAGCGTCGCCCGCTGCACGACGACGCCGCCGATCGTGATCGGCTCGAGCACGGCGACCGGGGTCAGCGAACCCTGGCGGCCGACCTGGATCACGATGTCGCGCAGCACCGTCTGCGCCTGTTGCGGCGGGAATTTGTGGGCGAGCGCCCAGCGCGGCGCGCGGCTGACCGTGCCGAGCCGCTCCTGCAGGGCGAGATCGTTGACCTTGTAGACGACGCCGTCGATGTCATAGGGCAGCGTTGCCCGCACGGCGGCAAGCTCGCGGTAATAGGCAAGCGCCGCGTCGACGCCGCGGACCAGCCGCGCATGCGGATCGACCGCAAACCCCCACTCGCGAAACCGCGCGAGCGCCTCGGCATGGGTGCGCGCGAAGGCCCGGCTCGCCTCGCCCCAGGCATAGGCGAAGAACTTGAGCGGCCGGCGCGCCGTGATCGCGGGGTCGAGCTGGCGCAGGGAACCCGCGGCGGCGTTGCGCGGATTGGCGAACAGCGGCTCGCCGGCGGCCGCGCGCTCCTCGTTCAACGCAAAGAAGCCGGCGCGCTCCATATAGACTTCGCCGCGGATCTCGATGTCGTCCGGCCAGGACTGGCCGGCGAGCACCTGCGGCACGCTCGCCAGCGTCCGCACGTTGCGGGTCACATCCTCGCCGGTGATGCCGTCGCCGCGCGTCGCGCCGAGGATCAGCCGGCCTTGGCGGTAATGCAAGGCGATCGACAGCCCGTCGATCTTGGGCTCGGCCATGATCTCGATGACATCCTCGGCGACGAGCGCCGCGGCTGCGCTGTTCCGGAAGAAATTGCGGATTCCGGCAAAGAAGTCGCGCACGTCCTGTTCTTCGAAGGCGTTTTCGAGCGACAGCATCGGCCGGGTGTGGGTGACCTTGGCGAAGCCGGCGGCGGGCGCGGCGCCGACCCGCCGTGACGGGCTGTCGGCGCGGACCAGCTCGGGAAAGCGCGCTTCGATCGCGGCGTTGCGCCGGCGCAGCGCGTCATAGGTGGCATCGGAGATCTCCGGCCGGGCTTCGACATAATAAAGGTGGTCGTGATGCGCGATCTCGCGCGCCAGGCGGGCGAGCTCCGCACGCGCCTCTTCTTCGCTGAGCGCTTCGACCGGCTTCTCGGCGCTCATGCGCCCCCCGCGCCGATCGCGCCTGCCGCCTTGCGGGCGGCGGGCGCTTCGCCGGCCGGCCGGCGACACTTTGGGCGGCGTGCACGCCCCGGCCGATCGATCAACAGGATGTCGCAAAGGGTATGAGCGGGCAGCATGGCGGAGGATCGTCCGGGCAGCGGAGATGATATAGGCGTTGCCGCCGCCGGGCCAGTCCGGGCGGGGCGGAGAGCCCGGCGCCGTTCCGGCGTCGCGCGCGCCGCTCAAGGCTCTCCCGCCCCCGTCCTAGGCGCGGATTTCCTGGCGCTGGAAGGCGATATAGGCGATCACGAAAATCACGATCATCCCGGCCGCGAGCCCGGTCAGTTGCGGCCATACCAACAAAAAGCTCTGCACGGTCGGCAGCGGCGCGCCGAGAATCGCTCCCTGGAGCTGGCTGAGGAAAACGAGACCCAGCGCCCGCGTGCTCGGATGCAATAGGGCCAGCGCAATCTCGCTGTAGAGCGTGTGGGGGGAGAGGCGCGCCAGCACCTGCACGGTTTCGATATAGGGCAGGCGCGGTCCGAAAATGTCCTGCGGCGGACCGGCGATCAGCGTCGCCAGCAGCGGCGCGATGTCCGCATCCCAGAACAACAGGAACAGCAGCCACAACGCGGCGGCCGCGATGAAGGCCGGCGCCGGCGCCCGGAACAATGTCGAAAACAGCATCGCCACCGCGAGCCATACCCCGCCATAGAGGATCGTGGCGACAAGAAAGCCCAGCATGCGCGCGGTTTCCGCGCCGCCCGGCGGCACGCCGAGAAGGATCAGGCCGAAGCCGATCACCAGCAGCCACAGCGCCAAAAGGCAGATCGCCAGGGTCAGCAGGCCGGCCAGAAACTTTCCCAACAGCAGCGCGTCGCGATAGATCGGCTGGGCGAGAACCCGGCTCAATGTGCGGCGGTTGAACTCGCCGCCCACGGCATCGAAGCCGAGCGCGATCGCCACCAGCGGGACCAGAATCCCGACCAGATCGATGAACGACCAGCGGAACTGCTCCTGCCGCAATGTCAGCAGGCGCAGAAACAGGAACGGGCTCTCGCCGATCGTCTGGCGAATCGAGGTGATCGCGGCATAGGCGGCGGCAAACGCGGTCAGGAACAACAGCGCCACGACGATCCATACCAGCCAGCCGGAAAAGTGATCGGCGGTCTCCTTGGCGAGGACCGCGCCGACCCCGGTCCAGGGCGAACCCCTACGCCGCATGGCGGGCCTCGTCGAAATAGCGCGTATAGACCTCGTTGAGGCTCGGCTCGGCAAAGTGCAGGCCGAGCAGCTCGCCGCTGGCGGCGAGATGCCGCGCCAGATCGGCCCGCAGATCGCTCTCGCAGTCGATCCGATAGCGATCGCCGCCCAGCGCCTGCACGCGAACGACGCCCGGAAAGGCGAGCAAGCGCGCGCGCAGATCCTCTCCCCTGGCTTCGACATCGATGACATAGCCGCCGCCCAGCACCCGCTGCGCCAGCTCGGTGACGCTGCCGGACAGCACGATCCTGCCATTCGCGAACAGCGCCACCCGATCGCACACGCTCTGCACCTGATCGAGATGATGCGAAGAGAGCAGAACCGCGGTTCCGTCGGCCTTCAGCCCGCGGATCATTCCGAGAAATTCCTGGGTCGAATGCGGATCGAGCATCGCCGTCGGCTCATCGAGGATCGCGATGCGCGGCTGCTTCATCAGCACCTCGGCGAGGCCGAGGCGCTGGCGCATGCCGCGCGAGAAGGCGGCGACGCGCGCGCGCGCCCATTCGGCAAGCCCGACCCGTTCGAGCGCGACGGCAAAGCGCGCGTCGAATTCGCGCCGCGACAACCCCATCAGCCGGGCGGTATAGGCAAGATTGTCGCGCGCCGAGAGCCAATCGTAGAAACCGACCTGATCGGGCAGATAGCCGACCCGCCGCTTGACTTCGAGCGGGTCGCGCAACGGGTCAAAACCGGCGACGATCGCGCGTCCGGCGGAAGGCTCGGTCAGTCCCAACAGCATCAGGATCGTCGTCGTCTTGCCGGAGCCGTTGGGCCCGAGGATGCCGACGACCTCGCCGGCGCGGACCTCGAGATCGACGCGGTTGACGGCGAGAGTGGCACCGTAGCGCTTGACCAGCCCTTCGGCCCGGATGACGACCGCGTCGTCGGCCATCCCCGCCTCCTAGCGCCGGCCGAAGCGGGCCACGGCGAAGACCACGACCAGCAGGGCGGCCGCGATGATCGCGATCCCGACCGTCCCCCACAAGGTCGAAGTCAGGACGGTGATGCGGAAGTCGGCCGATTGATCAAGACCGTCGGCGGCGCTGGCGCGCAAGGTTGTCTGGTAGTCGCCGGCGATCGCCTGAGGGGGCGGGATCAATGTCACCTTGATCCGCTGCGCCTTGCCGGCCGGCAATACCGCCAGCCTCTGCGGATCGAAATGCGTCTTCCAGCCGTCGGGTGCGGTGGCGCTGAACGAGACGTCGCGGGCCGCGGCGCTGCCGTCGTTGCGCACGACCGCGGTCAGCTCGCTCGCTTCGCCGGCATAGGCGCTGCCGCTGAGACGCCCGCCCTCGCCGCTCAATTCGAGCTGCGGCTGGCCGACGATCGTGACCGACAGGGGGATCGTCGCCGTCGCAGCCGCACTCTTGGCGGTCACCGAGAGCCGGTAGGTGCCGGCCGGGGTTTCGCTCGGCAACGCCACCGCAGCGTCGATCTCCTTGGATTGCCCGGCCTTGATCGGCAGGGTCGTAATCTGCTGCGTGCCATAGGCTTCGGTAAAGCTGACCTGAAAGTTCTTCGGCGCGGCGGCGCTCAGATCGATCATCGCGTCGCGGCCGCTGTCATTGGCCACCTTGATCCTGAACTTGTAGGAGGTGGTCGGAGTCCCGCGCAATGCCGGAAACTCGGTGCTGAGCTTGAGCTTGGCCGGCAATTCCCGACCGATCGTAACGGTAAGCGGCAGTTTGAGATCGCTCGTCTGGCTCCTGGCCTCGACGAGAAAGCGGTAATCGCCGGGTCCGGCCCCGGCCGGCGGCTCGAGCCGCAGCTGCAGCTCCTGCTCGCCGTCGGGCATCACCATGACCGAGCCGACCGGCTGGCCGCCACCCAGCACCGTCGCTTTCCAGCCGCGCGCCACCTGCGGCACGGAGAGGACAAAGAGCTGCGGCGGCAGATGGAAATCGCGCAATTCGAGATCGATCGTCGTCGCCTCGCCGCCGCGCACGGTCAGATCGGGATACCGCGTCGTCAGATACACTCCGGTGATACCGGACGGCTTTGCCGCCGCCGGCAGGGCGGCGGTCATCAGCCCGAAAACAAAGACAGCCAGAAGCCGGCGCGGCATCCTTGCTCCTCCACACACGCCGTCCCGGCCGCGGCCGCGGCCGCGGCGGTCGGAAAATGATCGTTGGCGCAGCTCCCTTACGGCAGCGGCGAGCCAGACCCTACTAAACATTTTTTAATGTTGCCGGCCGGTGACCTCGGCCGCCATCTATAACAGGCTGCCGATCGTGCGCGCCAGCCAGCCCTTGTTCCCGCCCGCGCCGGGATTGCCGCTGCCGGTAACCAGCGCATAGGCGTCTTGGTACCAGCGGCTGCCCGGATAGTTGTAGCCGAGCACCGCCGCATTGCGCTTGGCTTCATTGACGAGACCGAGCGCCAGATCGCATTCGACCAGTCGCTCGAGCGCCTCCGGCACGTCCGTCGTCGTCTGGTAATGAGTGATGACGCGCTTGAAGCGGTTCATTGCCGCCAAATACTGACCGCGTTTAAGATAATAGCGGCCGATATCCATTTCTTTTCCGGCCAGATGGTCTCGCACGAAATCGAGTTTGAGTTTGGCGTCCTGGGCATATTTGCTGTCGGGAAAGCGGCGTATGACGTCTTGAAATGCGGCAAGCGCCTGCTCCGTTATCTTCTGATCGCGCCCGACATCGGTGATTTGGATATAATAGCATATGGCCTTCAGGTAATAGGCGTAAGCAACGTCGCGGTTCCCGGGATGGAGCCTGATGAACCGGTCAGCGGCAATAATTGCACGATTATATTCTCCGTCTTCATACAATGCATAGGCTGCCATAATCTGGCTTTTGGTAGCCCAGACGGAATAGGGATGTTGACTTTCGACGTCCTCGAACGTCTTGGCCGCCTCCTTATAGTTCTCGGCAGCCATATCATCCATGGCCTTATTGTACAGGTCGTCGACCGGCCTTTCGATATAGGCTTCTTTGCTCGCGCTGCCGCCGCAGCCGGCAAGCGCCATCGCCACGGCGATGGCGGCGAACCACCAAAGCACAGAAAACCGACGCATCTGCGATCCTAAGCGAGACCCCCGAACCGAGCTTATAGCACGGGGTCAGGCATCGACCACAGCAAATCCGCGCTCGCGCGCCGCGGTCTGCCCGGATGCGAAATCAAGGCCGTCGCGCACGCCAGCGCGCGCGATCGTCGTATAACACCATGCCCCGGCATCGCCGAACAGCGCCGCGAGCAGCCGCCGGGTGTGGGCGTGACCCGAGCGCACGCCGCGAAAACGCCCGATGATCGGACCGCCGGCAAGGTAGAGATCGCCATAGGCATCGAGCAGCTTGTGGCGCACAAACTCGTCGGCGTAGCGCAGCCCCCCGCGGTTTAATACCGCGGGGCCGCTGACGACAACGGCATTGTCGAGCGAGCCGCCGCGCAGCAGTCCAGCCGCCCGCAGACGGATGACCTCATCGAGCAGGCCGAAGGTGCGCGCCCGGCTCAGCTCGGCCTTGAACGTGCCCGCGTCACAGGCGATGCACAGGGTCTGCCGCCGGATCAGCGGGTTGTCGAAATCGATTGTAAAGCTCATCGCAAAGCCGTGGTCGGGGACCAGCTCGACGACGGCGTCGCCTTCGGCGACACGGACCGGCTTCAGCACCTTGATGGCGCGGCGCGCCGCGTCCTGCCTGACGATGCCGGCGCACTCGATCAGGAACAAAAAGGGCGCGGCGCTGCCGTCCATGATCGGGACCTCGGGCCCGTCCAGCTCGACGACCGCATTGTCGATCTCGGCGCCGCCCAATGCCGCCATGACATGCTCGACCGTGCCGACCGTGATCCCTTCACCGTTGGAGAGCACCGTAGACAGCGGCGAGGCGATCGCGTTCGCCCAGTTTGCCGCGATCTCGGCGCCGGCATCGCTGCGCCGAAACACGATTCCGCTGCCGGGCGGCGCCGGATGGAGCGTCATCGTCACCTTGCGGCCCGAATGCAGGCCGATACCCCGGCAGCTTATTGCGGTTTTCAGCGTTTGCTGTGCTGCCGCCGCGACTTCCCCCAACATGCGATAGATTTCTCGAGAAGCAACCCCCGCGGCGCGGGAGAATAGGAACGTTGCGGTTTTGCCGCAAATCACTCTTTGTTGCAGATTGTTACACGGGCGGCGCCGGAAAACCGTCCGGATCAACGCTTTCGAACACGCGCGCCTTGGCGCGGCGGCAACACCCGGTTCCCTGTCCGCCGCCGGCCCCGGGCGGGCTTGCGCCCGCGGCCATGCCGGAGCCGGCGCGGCCTTCCCCTGCCGCGGGAACGGGGAAGGCGGGGAGTCTCAATTCGCTTGTCGCCGCAAAAAGGCCGGGATGTCGAGCAGGTCGTCCTCTTTTGACAAAGCCGGGCGATCCTCGGGCTCGGGAGGGGCAAGGCGCGGCTGGCCGGGCTTGGCCGCCGGCGCGGCCGGGCGCGGCGCCGGCTCGGGGGCCGGGGCCTGCATCCGCGCCCGCCCGATCCCGGTGACGCGCTCGATCAGGCTGGGTACCCGACCCCTGGGCTTGGCCGCCGGCGACGATATGGCCGGTTGCACCGGCGTGACCGGGCGCCCCGCCCCGGGCTCGACCGCCTTTGGGGCGATGAAGGCGCCGCTCTTGATGGCGGCGGCTTCGGCGGCTTCGGCCGCCTGCGGCAGCGGTTCGGATTCCGCGTCGGCGCGCGCCGCATCGGCGGCCCCCGGGGCGGCGTTTTGGGTCAGCAGCGGCTGCGTATAGCCGCCGCCGGTCGCCTCGCGCGGCGGAGCCGACGCGGCTGCCGGGCGGCTGCCGACCAGGCTGATCGTCGGCCGGGCCTCCTTTGCGATCTCGGCATCGATGCCGGTGGCGACCACCGAGATGCGGATCCTGCCATTCAGCGATTCGTCAAAGGTCGAGCCGAAGATGATATTGGCGTCGGGATCGACCTCCTCGCGGATGCGATTGGCCGCCTCGTCGACCTCGAACAGCGTCATGTCGGGGCCGCCGGTGATGTTGATCAGCACGCCTTTTGCCCCCTTCATCGACACGTCTTCCAGCAGCGGATTGGAGATCGCCGCTTCCGCCGCATCGACGGCCCGCCGCTCGCCTTCGGCCTCGCCGGTGCCCATCATCGCCTTGCCCATCTCGCTCATCACCGTGCGGATATCCGCAAAATCGAGGTTGATGAGCCCGGGCATGACCATCAGATCGGTGACGCCGCGCACCCCGGAATGGAGGACGTCGTCCGCCATCTTGAAGGCTTCGGCGAAGGTCGTGCGCTCATTGGCGATGCGGAACAGGTTCTGATTGGGAATGATGATCAGCGTGTCGACAAATTTCTGGAGCTCCTCGATGCCGGCCTCGGCGATTCTCATGCGGTGGCTGCCCTCGAATTGAAAGGGCTTGGTCACCACGCCGACGGTCAGAATCCCCGATTCGCGGGCGACGCGGGCGATCACCGGGGCGCCGCCGGTGCCGGTGCCGCCGCCCATGCCGGCGGTGATGAACACCATATTGGAACCCTGCATTGCCGCTAGGATCTCGTCGAGCGCCTCCTCCGCCGCGGCGCGGCCGACATCCGGCCGCGATCCGGCGCCAAGACCGCGCGTGACGCCGACGCCCAGTTGGATCTTGCGCGGCGCCGCCGATTGCTGCAGCGCCTGCGCATCGGTATTGCAGACGACAAATTCACACCCGATCAGGTTCGAGCGGATCATGTTATTGACCGCGTTTCCCCCGGCCCCGCCCACTCCGACGACGGTGATGCGCGGTTTCATCTCCTGCTCATCCTGCGGGATGCTGAGATTGATCATCGACTTGTCCTCCACTGCTGCGCCGCCTTGATCATGCCCGAAAGCTCGGGCTTCCCCCTCCGCTGGCGTGCTTGCCCCGTCCGTGCTTTCGCATAACCCGAGTGCGGGAACCAGCCCCCAAAGCAGAAAGTGCTTCAAAAATTTTCCCGTAACCAATGCCCGACCCGACCCAGAAAACCGCTCGGCGGACTCGCCGGCGGCCGCCGCGACGGCGCCACCTCGGCGCGCTCGGACAGCGCGAAGCGCAGCAGCCCGGCGGCCGTCGAGAAGGTCGGGTTGGCCGCCATATCGGCGAACCCGCTGACTTCGAGGGGGCGTCCGATCCGCACCTGCTTGTCGAGCACCACGGCCGCCAGCTCGCGCACCCCCTGCAGCTGGCAGGCTCCTCCGGTCAGCACGATGCGCCGTCCCGCGAGCTTGTCGAACCCGCTCGCTTCCAGCCGGCTGCGCACCAGTTCAAAGGTTTCCTCAAGGCGCGGCGCGATAATGCCGACCAGCAGCGATTTCGGCACTTGGCTGGCATGGGCCTCATCCTCGCCGACCTGCGGAACCGTCAGGATCTCGCACTCGTCGGCGCTCGAGGCGACGGCGCTGCCGTGGAGCGTTTTCAGGCGCTCGGCATGCGCGAGCGGGGTCGACAGGCCGCGGGCAATGTCGTTGGTGACGTGACCGCCGCCGACCGGCACGCAGTCGGCAAAGATCAGATTGCCGTCAAAAAACACGCCGATCGTCGTCGTGCCGCCGCCCATATCGACGACGGTCACCCCGAGCGCGATCTCGTCCTCGACAAGGCACCCCAATCCGGCCGCGTAGGGGCTGACGACCAGGGCGTCGAGTTCGAGATGGGCGCGCCCGATCGCCGCGATGTGATTGCGCACCGCCCCCGCCCGGGCCCCGACCAGATGCATATCGACGCCGAGCCTCTCGCCGACCATGCCGCGGGGATCGCGGATGCCGCGATTGTCGTCGATCGAGAAGCCGACCGGGACGGAATGGACGATCTGGCGATCGCCCGGCTCGCGCAGCATATAGCCCTGCGCGAGGACGCGGCGCAGTTCAGCGTCGCCGACCTCGTGACCGGCGATGCCGATCTCGGCCTTGACGATGCGCGAGGCGGAGAAGCCGCCCGACAGGTTCGCCACGACCCCTTTGATTTCCTCGCCGGCCATTTCCTCGGCGGCATGCACGGCGGCGCGCAGCGCGGCGCTCGCCGCCTCGAGATCGACGATCGTGCCGCCCTTGAGGCCGCGCGAAACCTGATGGCCGACACCGATGACGCGCGGCCCCTCGGCTTCGACCCGGGCGATCAGGCAGCTGATCTTGGTGGTGCCGATGTCGAGCGCGGCGCAGAGGCTGCCGCGCGGCCGCAGCGACGGCCGGCGCGGCCTGGCTTTGCCGTTGCCGCGCCATCCTCGGGTCGGGCTGCTAGCGGTGCGCATGTCGCTCGCCCTCGTTACGTGTTTCTCGCCGGAGGATGTCCTTTTTTCTTCTCTGCCGAGGGCTGGGGAGGCGGCGCGGCGAGACGCAAGACCAGGCGATCCGGCAGCCGCATGTCGATCGTCTCGACGTCGCGCTGTAGGATCGCATCCTTGCGCTCAAGGCGGGCGAGCTCGGACCAGGCCGCCGCCGGATCGTCGGCCGGGAGCAGCACTTCGATCCCCTCGTCGAGATGCAGATTCCAGCGCCGGCCGCCGACCCGCACCGCGGCGGTGACATGGGCGGCCAGTTGCGGTTGCTTGGCCAACATCTGCAACAGCGCGCGGGCGTGGCTGGCGGCGTCGGCGCCGACGACCAACGGCAATTTGGCAAAGCGAGCGAGATCGCCGACCGGGATGACGGCGCCGTGACGATCGATCAGCTCCATCTTGCCGCCGTGCTGCCACAGCGCGAGCGGCCGCCGTTCGACCAGACGGACCAGGATCGTGCCGGGCCACAGACGCTCGATCCGGGCCGAATGGATCCAGGGCAGGGCCTCCAGCCGGGCCGCGGCACGGCCCGGATCGACCGCCAGGATGGGGGTGCCGCGCCGCACCCCGAGCGCCCTCAGAATGGTCGCCGGATCGGTCGTATGACGGCCGACGACCTGCACATCGCTGACCGCAAAGCCAAGACGCGCGGTGGCGGCGATCAGCCGCTCCCCGATATGGCGCAGGACCGTCGCGGCGGCCGGAGGCCGGCCGAGGCGGATCCCGGCATGAACGCCGGCCGAGATCAGCGCGGTCGCGACGATGAACAGGCCGGCCCGGCGCAGCCGGCCGAAAACGCCGCGCTGGCGCGGCGCCCGCCTCAGCCATCGCATGCCGCGTTCTCCACCATCCAGACGACCAGCTCGTCGAACGGAATCCCGGCATGACGGGCGATATCGGGGACCAGCGAGGTCGGCGTCATGCCGGGCTGCGTGTTGATCTCGAGCAGATAAAGCCGGGCTTGGCCGCCGGCGGTATCATCGTAGCGCAAATCGGCGCGGCTGACGCCGCGGCAGCCGAGCGCCCGGTGCGCCCGCAGCGCCACCTCGAGGGCGCATTCATAATCTTCCGGCGGCAGCGGCGCCGGAACGATGTGCCGGGAACCGCCCGGGGCATATTTGGCCGTGTAATCATAAAAACCGCCGGGGGCGATGATCTCGCAGACGCCGAGCGGGCGATCCCCCATCACGGCTACGGTCAATTCGCGGCCGGGAATATAGCGCTCGACCAGGATTTCATCGCCGAAACTCCAGTTCTCGATTTCCCGGCGCCAGGAATTATCGCCGGCGCGCACGATACGCACGCCGACCGTCGAGCCCTGATTGACCGGCTTGATGACAAACGGCGCCGGCATCGGGTCGCCTCTTTGCAGCTCCGCGCGGCGCGCGACCACGCCTTCGGCAATCGGCAGGCCGGCGCGGGCGAACAGCTGTCTTGCGGTCGGTTTGTGCATAGCCAGCGCCGAAGCGAGCACGCCCGAATGGGTATAGGGGATGCCGAGCATCTCGAAGACGCCCTGGATCGTTCCGTCCTCGCCGCCCACCCCGTGCAGGGCATTGAAGATCGCGTCGGGCCGGGGTTCGAGCGCGCGCAGCAGGGCCGAGAGATCGCGGCCGACATCGATGACGCGCACGCGATAGCCGCGATCGGCGAGCGCCTTGGCGCATTCCCGGCCGCTCGACAACGAAATCTCGCGCTCGGGCGACCAGCCGCCCATGACCAGCGCCACCTCCTTCTTCACGGCCGCCACTCCTCTATCTCTGTGCCCGGAAGCGGCCGGCCGATACGGCGGATCTCCCATTCGAGCAGAATGCCCGCAGTCTCGAAAACGCGCCGCCTTATCTCCTCGCCCAGGCCTTCCAGATCGGCGGCGGTGGCATTGCCGGTATTGATCAGAAAATTGGCGTGCATGTCCGACACCTTCGCGCCGCCGCGCTGAAGACCGCGGCAGCCGGCCAGATCGATCAGCCGCCAGGCCGAAGCGCCCGGCGGGTTTTTGAAGGTTGATCCGCCGGTGCGGGCGCGGATCGGCTGCGTCGCCTTGCGGCTGCGCTTGATCTCGTCCATCCGCCCGGCGATCGCGGCGGGCGCGTCGCGGCGGCCGCGCAGCCGCGCGGCGATAAAAATCCAGTCGGCGGCGACACCGCAATGCCGATAGGTCAGCCCCATCTCCGCACAGCTCAGGACATGCCGCTCGCCGCGGCGGTCGAGGGCCGTGGCGGCGACCAGCACGTCCTTGATCTCGCTGCCATAGGCGCCGGCGTTCATGCGCAATCCGCCGCCGATCGTTCCGGGCACGCCGCAGAGAAATTCAAGGCCGGCGATCCCCGCCGCCGCCGCCCGCAAGGCGACGTTGAGATCGAGCGCGCCGGCGCCGGCTTCCACCTGCTCGCCCTCGGCAACGATATCGGCAAAACCCCGGCCGAGGCGGATCGTGACGCCCGGGATGCCGCCGTCGCGGACGAGCAGATTGGACCCGGCGCCGATCACGCTCACCGGGATCTCCGGCGGCAGCGCTTGCAAAAACTCGGCGAGATCGGCCGCATCGGCGGGCCGGAACAAGAGCTCCGCCGGTCCGCCGACCCCGAACCAGGTGTGCCTGCCGATCGGCGCATCGGCGGTCAGCCGGCCGCGCACCGGGGGAAGCCGCGCCAAAAGCTCCCTCATGCGACGACCCGGGTCCGCTCGGCGAGCTGCGCCAATTCCTGCGGCAGGCTGTTCGCCCAGCCCGTGATCGAGCCGGCGCCGAGGCAGACGACGATGTCGCCCGGCCGCGCCAGTTCGGCGATCAGCGGCGCCAGTTCGTCGGGGCCGGCGAGCGGACGGGCGTCGCGATGGCCGTGCCGGCGCAAGCCGGCGACCAGCGCGTCGCGGTCCACCCCCGCGATCGGCGCCTCGCCGGCGGCGTAGATGTCGGCGACCAGAACCGTGCCGGCATCGTCGAAGCAGGCGCAAAAGCCGTCGAACAAATGGGCGACCCGGGTGAAACGGTGCGGCTGCCACACCGCGATCACTTTGCCTTCGGCGATCGCGCGGGCGGCCTTCAGCACCGCGGCGATCTCGACCGGATGGTGGCCGTAATCATCGATGATCGTAACGCCGTCCCATTCGCCGGTCTTGGTAAAGCGCCGCTTGACCCCCTTGAACGTCGCCAGCGCCGTCCGCACCGCCGCCTCGCCCAGGCCCAGCTCTTCGGCGACGGCGATCGCGGCCAGCGAGTTCTGGACGTTGTGCCGTCCGAACATCGGCAGGGCGAGGCCGGCGATCGTGCGCGTCCGCCGGCCGTGCGCCGCGGCGACGACGACATCATAGCATGCGCCTTCGCGCCCGAGCCGCACATTGACGGCCCGGATGTCGGCCGCCTCGCTGAGGCCGTAAGTCACGACCCGGCGCTCCGACAGGCGCGGCACCATCGCCCGCACCACCGGGTGATCGATGCACAATACGGCGAAACCGTAGAACGGAATATTCGCGACAAAGGTCGCAAAAGCCTCTTTCAAGGCTTCGAAAGTGCCGTAGAAATCAAGGTGCTCGGGATCGATGTTGGTGACGACGGCGGCCGTCGCCGGCAGGCGGGTAAAGGTGCCGTCGCTCTCGTCCGCTTCGACGACCATCCATTCGCCCGATCCGAGCCGGGTATTGGTGCCATAGGCATTGATGATGCCGCCGTTGATCACGGTCGGATCGAGCCCCGCCTGTTCGAGCAGCGCACCGATCATCGAGGTGGTCGTCGTCTTGCCGTGCGTTCCGGCGACCGCCAGAGACCATTTGAGGCGCATCAGCTCGGCCAGCATTTCGGCCCGTCGCACGACGGGGATCCGGCGGGCCCGCGCGGCAGCGATTTCCGGATTGTCGGGCTTTATCGCCGAGGACATGACGACCACCGACGCCGCCCCCAAATTCTCGGCGGCGTGGCCGATCATGACGGGGATGCCGAGCGCGGCGAGGCGGCGAACATTGGCGCCGTCGGCAAGATCGCTGCCCTGCACCCGGTAGCCGAGATTGTGCAGGACTTCGGCAATGCCGCTCATGCCGATGCCGCCGATACCGACAAAATGCACGACTCCGATCGTGCGGGGCAGCGTTCTCATGCCGCGCGTTCTTCCTTTCTCGCAATGCGGTTTCCATCCGGCCTCAGGGCGAGCGCCAGATCGGCAAGGTACCGGGCGGCGTCGGGCCGGCCGAAGCGGCGCGCCTGTTTTGCCGCGGCCGACAGTCTCGCCGTCTCGGCGAAGAGCTGGGCCAGCCACGGGGCGAGCCTTTCGGGATCGAGCGCCGCCTGGGCGATGACCCAGCCTCCGCCCGCTTCGGCGAAGGCGCGCGCGTTCGCCGTCTGATGATCGTCGGCGGCATGCGGGTAAGGCACCAGCAGCGCCGGCCGGCCGCAGACGGCGAGCTCCGCGATCGTCGAGGCGCCGGCCCGGCAGATCACCAGATGCGCGCGCGCGAGCCGCTCGGGGATGTCGGTAAAAAAGCTGTCCAGATCGGCGGCGATGCCGGCGGCGCGGTAAGCCGCCGCGGCGGCGGCGAGGTCCTCCGGGCGCGCCTGATGGCCGACATGCAAGCGCCGCCGCAACGCTTCTGGCAGCCGCGCCAGAGCCGGCGGCACCACCGCGCTCATGACGCGGGCGCCCTGGCTGCCGCCGAGGATCAGCAGCCTGACCGGCTGATCCGGCGCCGGCGGATGATAGGGAACTTCGCCGACGGCGAGGATCGCCGGACGCACCGGATTGCCGGTATGGACGGCGCGGTCGCGATCGGCCGGCCGCAAGCCGGCGGTGACCGGGAAGCCGGTCGCGATCCGGCATGTTCGCGGCGCCAGCAGGCGATTGGCCCGGCCGAGCACGGCGTTCTGTTCATGCAGCAAGGTCGGAAAGCCGAGATGGGCGGCCGCCAGCATGGTCGGGAGCGAAGAGTAGCCGCCAAAGCCGACAACGGCGGCCGGAGAAAGGCGCCGCAGCAGCGCGCGCGCGTCGAAAACGCCGCGGGCCAGCCCGGCAAGGCCGCGGGCCAGCCCGAGCGGGCCGCCGCCAAGGCGGCCGGCGCGCACGCGATGGATGTCAACCCCCGGCAGGCGGCCGGCGAAAACCTCGGCCCGCGCATCGATCGCAAGATGCACCGTGCGGCCGCGGCGCAGCAACTCGGCGGATAAGGCCTCGGCCGGAAACAGATGGCCGCCGGTGCCGCCGGCGACGAGAAGGATGGGGCCGCTCATAGCTCGCTGCCGCCGAGCCGGCGCCGGGTCAGCCCGACCAGCATCCCCATCCCCAGCGCCAGCGCGATCATCGAGGATCCGCCATAGGACAGGAACGGCAAGGTCATGCCCTTGGTCGGGATCAGATCGAGGGCTGTCGCCATGTTGATCACCGCTTGCAGGCCGAACTGGATCAGCAGCCCAGCCGCGGCAAGCAGCACGAACAGATTGCCTTCCTGCAATAGCCGCGAGCAGCCGCGCAATACGATGAACGCAAACAGCGCGATCACGGCGAGACAGACGATCAGACCGAATTCTTCGCCGGCCACCGCAAACACGAAATCGGCATGGGCGTCGGGAAGAAAGTTCTTAACCGTGCCTTCGCCGGGGCCCCGCCCCCACAGCCCGCCATTGACGAAGGCCTGGATCGAGCGGTTGACCTGATAGTCGTCGCCGATCGTGGGGTCGAGGAATTCGTTGACCCGCGCGGTCACATGCGGCAGCCACAGATAGGCGCCGGCAAATCCCAAAATCCCGGCGATGCCGCCCGCCGCCACCCAGTAGAGGCGCAGCCCCGCCAGATAGAACTGGGTGAACCATACCACCGCCACGACCACCGTCATCCCGATGTCGGGCTGCTTGATCAGCATCGCCAGGATCACGAGGCACAGCGCGATCGAGATCGCATTGCCGGGGAAACCGGGGCGCAACTTCTGCTCGGAAAACAGCCACGCGGCGACCACCGCAAAGGTCGGCTTGACAAACTCCGAAGGTTGCAACGACAGGCCCGGAAAATCGATCCATCGGCGCGCGCCTTTGATTTCGACCCCGATCACAAAGGTCGCCGCGAGCAGCACCATCGCAACGACAAAGCCGACGGCGGCGAGGCGGCGGATCGTTCGCGGCGTCTGCAACGAGACGACGAAAATGATCGCGAGCACGAACGGCAGCAGAGCGACCTCGCGGCGCACGAAGTAGAGCGGCTCATAGCCGAGCCGCACCGCCACCGCCGGGCTTGCCGACAGGCTCAGCACCACCCCGAAGCCGATCAGGCAGAGCAGCGCGGCCAGCGTCCAGCGGTCGACGGTCCACCACCAGCGCGCCACCGCGCTCTGATCGGTCCGGGCGAATCTCATCCCGCTCGCAATTCCATGCCGCCGCAATCGCTCTCGGCGCGAACCCGGAGGCTCACGATCCGGGCTTGCTCGTCTGAATTCTCCGATATAGCGAATGCTTCGGCATCTTGTCGCCTGGTAAGGCTGATGCCGCGATCATCGGCCGATTACCGCAGCTTCAGCGTGGCGAGACCGGCGATGGCAAGGATCCAGGCGATGATCCAGAAGCGAATCACGATTGTCGGCTCCTCCCACCCCTTCTGCTCGAAGTGATGGTGCAGCGGCGCCATCCTGAACACGCGCCGGCCGGTCATTTTGAAACTGGCCACCTGGACGATGACCGAGATCGCCTCGAGCACGAACAGCCCGCCGATGATCGCGAGCACCAGTTCATTCTTGGTGACGATGCTGATCGCGCCGAGGGCGCCGCCGATCGCGAGCGATCCCGTATCGCCCATGAAGACCATCGCCGGCGGCGCGTTGAACCACAAAAAACCGAGGCTGGCCCCGACCATTGCGCCGCAAAACACGGTCAGCTCGCCGGCGCCGGGAACGTGATTGATCTGCAAGTAATTGGCAAAGACGGCGTTGCCGACGAGATAGGCGATGATAGCGAAGGATCCGGCCGCGATCATCGCCGGCACGATGGCGAGCCCGTCGAGCCCGTCGGTCAGATTGACCGCGTTCGAGGCGCCGACGATGACCAGCGACCCGAACGGCAGGTAGAACCAGCCGAGATGCAAAAGAACGTTCTTGAAAAACGGGACGGCCAATGTGTTTGCCAACGGCGCCGGCGCCGCGAAGGCCACCGCCGCGCACGCCGCCGCCGCGATCGCGAACTCCACGGCCAGCCGTAGCCGGCCGGGCAAGCCGCGATGCGAGCGATGGGTCAGCTTCTGGTAATCGTCGAAAAATCCGATCAGCCCGAACCCGACCGTGACCAGCAAAACGATCCATACGAACGGGTTCGTTAGATCCGCCCATAACAGCGTCGCGACCGTCAGCGCCAGCAGGATCAGGAAGCCGCCCATCGTCGGCGTTCCTTTTTTGCGTTGCAGATGGGAGGCCGGGCCGTCGCTGCGGATCGGCTGGCCTTCCTTCTGCTTTGCCTTCAGCCAGGCGATCAGGCGCGGGCCGACGGCGAAGCTGACGAACAATGCGGTGACGACCGCCCCGCCGGAGCGAAAGGTGATATAGCGGAAAAGATTGAAGGCTTCGAAGTAGTGCGCGAGCGGGAAGAGGAGCGGGTAGAGCATGCGTTCAGCTCTCGGACCCTGCCGATTCCGCGCACAGCCGCTCCACGACGCGGCCCATGCCGACGCCGTGGGAGCCTTTGACCGTGACGACATCACCGGGTCGCAGACGGGCAAGCACCATAGGGATAGCCTCATCGACGCTGCGCCACAACCCGCCGCGTCGGTCTTCCGGCAATGCTTCGTAGAGCGCCGCGATCTCCGATCCGACCAGAAAGACAAGGTCGATCGCCGCCTCCAGAATCGGGGCCGCGAGTTCGCGGTGGAAGCGGGGGGATTGCTCGCCAAGCTCGCACATGTCGCCGAGCACCGCGATCCGCCTGCCGCCCGGCCAGGGCGGGATGGCGGCGAGCACGGCCAGGGCCGCCCGCATCGAGGCCGGGCTGGCGTTGTAACTCTCGTCGATCAGGACGAGCCGGCCGCCGTGCCAGGGAAGTTCGTGGCGGCGGCCGCGGCCGGCCGGCGCCGTCAGCCCGGCCAGGGCCGCCGCGGCGCGCGCCGGATCGGCGCCGGCGGCGTGCGCCGCGGCGAGCACGGCCAAGCTGTTCATGACCCAGTGCCGTCCCGGCAGCGGCAATTCGTAGCGCAGGACAGTATCCCGCAGCGCCGCCACGACGGCGCTGCCGTCCGGCCGCAGCAGGCAATCGACGAGCCGCACCGCGGCGTCCGCCGCGGCGCCAAAGCTGACGATCGCGGCCGGCCGGCGCCGCGCCGCGGCGGCGAGCCGCTCGTAATGCGGATTGTCGCGGTAGAGCACGGCGGCTCCGCCCGGTTCGAGCCCGATAAAGATCTCGGCCTTGGCGTCCGCGATCGCCTCGACCGAGGGGAAAAAGCCGAGATGCACCGGCTCGACCGTCGTGATGACGGCGACATGCGGCCGCACAAGCCGGGTCAGTGCCGCGATCTCGCCGGGATGATTCATGCCCAGCTCGAACACGCCGTAGGCGGCATCCGGCGGCAGCCGGGCCAGCGACAACGGCACCCCCCAATGGTTGTTGAGGCTGCCGGCCGCGGCTGCGGTCGGCCCGCTGGCCGAGAGCGCAACGGCGAGCGCCTCCTTGGTTCCGGTCTTGCCGACGCTGCCGGTCACCGCGATGATGCGGGCCCGGCTGCGGCGGCGCGCGGCGGCGGCGAGCGCGCGCAAGGCGGCGAACGTGTCGGCCACCCGCAACAGCGGGGCGCCCGGCGGCAGGCCCGCGACGTCGCGGTCGACGACCGCCGCCGCGGCGCCGCGCGCAAAAGCGGCGCGGACGAAATCGTGGCCGTCGCGATGGGGACCGCGCAGCGCGACGAAAAGTTCGCCCGCCCGAAGGGTGCGGCTGTCGATCGAGACCCCGCTTGCGACCCAGCTGCCGGCGGCCTTGCCGTCGGTGGCGGCGGCGGCGCTCGTTTCCGTCCATAGCGGCGGCGGCATCAGGGGGAACCGGCCGGTTCGGCAACCGCCCGCCAGCCGCAGGCGCGGGCGATCTCGCGGGCTACCGCGGCATCGTCGAACGGGTACACCGTGCCGCCGACAATCTGTCCGCTCTCGTGGCCTTTTCCGGCGATCAGCAGCAAATCGCCCGGGGTGAGATCGGCGATCGCGGCCGCGATCGCGGCGCGGCGATCGCCGATCTCGATCGCCCCCGGGGCGGCGGCGAGGATGGCCTGGCGGATCGCCGATGGCGGCTCGCTGCGCGGATTGTCGTCGGTGACATAGACGCGATCGGCCAGCTCTGTCGCCACTCTCCCCATCAGCGGGCGCTTGCCGGGATCGCGATCGCCGCCGCAGCCGAATACGACGATAAGACGCCGCCGCCCGTGCTCCCGCAACACCCGCAGCGCGCTCGCGAGCGCGTCCGGCGTGTGCGCGTAATCGACAAAGATCGCGCCCCCTTCCGGACCGGCGGCAACCCGCTGCATGCGGCCCGGCACGCCGGAAAGCCGGGTCAGAGCGGCGGCGGCGGCCGGCGGCGCTCCGGTCGCGATCACAAGGCCGAGCGCGCAGAGCGCATTCATCGCCTGGAAGGCGCCGACGAGAGGCAGCAGCAACCGGCGGCGCTCGCCCAGAACGTCAACGACGAGATGCTGGCCGGCCTCATGCGGGGCGCATTCGACCAGGCGCAGCGCGGCGCGCGGCGATGCGCCGTAGGCGAGCACCGGATGCGCGCAATCCCGGCACAGCTGCGCAAGCCGCGGAAATACGTCGCTGTCGGCGTTCAGGACCGCCTGCCCGCCGGCGACGAGAAGGGTGTGGAACAGGCGCTCCTTGGCGGCGCGATAGCGCGCCATGTCGCCGTGATAGTCGAGATGATCGCGGCTCAGATTGGTGAAGCCGGCGGCGGCGATGGCAACGCCGTCGAGCCGGAACTGCTCGAGCCCATGGCTTGAGGCCTCGAGCGCCACATGCTCGACGCCGCCGGCGGCAAGGGCGGCCAGTTCGCGGTGCAACGCCACCGGATCGGGGGTCGTCAAGGCCCCCGGACGGCGTTCCCCGGCGGCGACCACACCGAGCGTCCCGAGGCTTGCCGCCTTGATGCCGAGCGCCGTCCAGATCTCGCGCGTGAAATGGGCGACCGAGGTCTTGCCGTTGGTGCCGGTCACCGCCACGACGGTGCGCGGCTGCCGGCCGTGGAAACGCGCCGCGAGCAGCGCCAGCCGGCGTCGCGGGTTGGGGTCGCGCACGATCGCGATGCGCCGCCGCTCGGCTTCGGCAAGCCCCAGCGCCTCGGCGTCGTCGGTCAGGATCGCAACCGCGCCGCGCGCCACCGCCTCTTGCGCGAATTTCCGCCCATCCAGCCGCGTGCCGGGCAGGGCCGCGAACAGAAACCCCGGAGCGACCATCCGCGAATCGGCGCAAATCCCGCTGATTTCGGGATCGACGCCGGCCGGAACGGCGCCCTCGCCGATCAGTTCAGTAAACTTCAATTTTCTTGCCCAACATGCTCTTCGGCGTCAGCGCATCGACGATCGCGGGCGCCGATTCGTCGACCGGCTGCACGCCGAGCAGGGGCGCGATGCGGGCAATGACGCGCCCGGTCGCCGGCACCACGGTCCAACCGGCGGTGGCATAGCCGTGGCTCGCCTTCGTGCCATGCGGCTCGTCGACCATCATGTAAATCAGATATTGCGGATTGTTCATTGGAAAAGCGCCGATGAAATCCGACAGAAGCTTATGTCGGGCATACACCCCGTGGACCACCTTTTCGGCCGTGCCGGTCTTGCCGCCGACCACATAGCCCGGCACCTCGGCGAACCGGGCGGTGCCGTATTCTACAACCAGCCGCAACAGCTTGCGCATCTCTTCCGAGGTGTGCGGCGAGATCACGCGCCGGCCCGGCACCCTTTGGCCGGGGGGAACCTTGAGCACGGTTGCCGGGCGCAGGATGCCGCCGTTGATCATTGCCGAAGCCGCGGTGGCGACCTGGATCGGCGTCTCCGAGATGCCGTGACCGAAGCCGATCGTCATCACATTGATCGGGCGCCAGTCGCTCGGGTAGTGCGGCCGGCCGCGTTCATCGAGATCGACCTGGGGCCGGCTCAGCAATCCGAAACGCCGCAGATACGCCTTCTGGCGCTCGGCGCCAACCGCGAGCGCGACCTTGGCGGCGCCGATATTCGAGGAATACATGAAGATTTCCGGCACGGTCAGCGGGCGGTGCTTGCCGTGATAATCGGAAATCGTGAAGCGGCCGATATGAATATTGTGAGAGGCATCGAAACGGCTTGTCATCGTCGCGGCGCCGCAATCGAGCGCCATTGCCAAGGTAAATGTCTTATAAACCGAACCGACCTCGTAGTCGCCGAGCGTCATGCGATCGAAGGCCCGATCGGACCAGCTTGCATTGGGATAATCCCGATCCGGCCTCTCGGGGTGGTTCGGGTCGAAATCCGGCAAAGACACCAGCGCCAGAATCTCGCCGGTATTGACGTTCATGATGATGCCGCCGCCGCCGATCGCGCTGAAATCCCGCATCACCCGCGCGACCTCCTCGCGCAGAATGTATTGCAGCCGCACGTCGAGCGATAATTGCAAAGGCTGACGGCGTTTTTTCAGCACGCTGTCGTAGGCGCGCTCGACACCGGCGAAGCCGCGATTGTCGATGCCGGTATAGCCGACGACATGGGCGAAGAGATCGCCGTAGGGATAGATGCGTCGCTCTTCATGATCGAACTGGAGCCCCGGAATGCCGAGGTCGTTGACCATGGCCTCCTGGCGCGGCGTCAGGCGCCGTTTGATCCACACGAAGCTCTTGCCGGAGGTCAGCTTCTGATACAGCGCGGCGCGATCAAGGCCGGGGAACACGGTCGCAAGCTTGCGGACGGCGGCGGCGGCGTCGATGACCTGCCGGGGATCGGCATAGAGCGAAGGGCTGCCGAGCGAGGTGGCCAACAGCCTGCCGTTGCGATCGACGATGTCGACGCGGTCCGGCAGCGGCGGGGTCGGGATGTGGAAGCGGGTGAGGGAGGCGCCGGCGACATCCTCGCCGAACAGCATCACCTGGACCGCCCGCCCCGCGACGACGGCGAACAGCAGGACGAACACGGCGGCGGCGAGGACGAGCCGGGTGCGGCCGGTCTCGAGCGCCCGCCGCGCCGGCCCGTCCGGGAGCAGCGGCGCGCAGGGCGGCGGCTTGAAGTGCCGGGGCGGGCACGGGTTATCATCAAAACGCGGGAGCGCGACCATCAACGGCTCGTGACGATACGGGCGATCAGGTCATCGAGCGATCGGCCGCGACGCGGCGCCCGCGACAGCGCCGCCGCCGCGGTTCTGGCCCGGTATCCCGCCGCCGCCCGGCCGGCGCCGCGACCCTGCCCGGCGGCCGGATCGACCTGCCCGGCCGCTCTTTTTTCGAGCGCCGCCGGCACGACCTGCAGCCGCGGCGATGGCGCGGCCGCGGCGAGGGTCATCGGCGCGCCCTTTGGCGCCGTCGTACCGGCCGGCCGCATCGGGATGTCGGCCACGCTGGTGCGCAGCTCCTTTGCCGTGATCGGCACCAGCGACAGGAATCGGGCGTTCATCTGCGCCAGGCTCTCGGGCCGGTTCAGATAGGTCCATTCGGCATCGAGCACGCGAATCTCGTGCTGTTCGGCGACGGTCGCTTTCTCGGTCGCGATGAGGGCGTGCTCAAGCCCCTGGACCCGGTATTTGACGGCGTACATGCCGGCGGCGGCGGCCGACACGAGCAGGATCCAGAACAGGGTGGAAAGCCTCAACATCCCGATGGCCCCCTATGGCCGAATCGGAGCGGCAGTGCGCTCGGCTGGCCAGGCCGGCGCCGCCGTGCGCTCCGCCGCCCGCAGCCGGGCCGAGCGCGCCCGCGGATTGTATGCGATTTCGGCGGCGCTTGGCTTCACCGCCCGTTGCCACAGCAGCCGGAAGCTCGGCGCCGGCGTCGCCGGCGGCAGCGGGCGATGGCGCGAGGCGCCGGCCGGCCCCTCGCTGCGCCGCCGCAGAAACAATTTGACCCGGCGATCTTCCAGCGAATGGAACGAGACCACGGCCAGCCGCCCTCCGGGCATCAGCAATCGTTCGGCGGCGGCAAGCCCGCGATCGAGCTCGCCGAGCTCGTCATTGACGGCGATGCGCAGCGCCTGAAAGGTCCGCGTTGCCGGATCAAGCCCCGGCGCGGAACTCGGCACCGCGGCGCGCACGATCTCGGCCAGTTCGAGCGTGCGGCGAATCGGCCGCCGCCGGCGCGCCGCGACGATATTGCGGGCGATCCGGCGAGCAAACCGCTCCTCGCCGAAGGCGCGAATCAACTCGGCCAGTTCGCTTTCCGACAGACGGGCAATGAGTTCCGCCGCGGTCTCGCCGGCCGCGCTCATGCGCATGTCGAGCGGCCCGTCGCAGCGGAACGAGAAACCGCGTTCGGGCGCCGCGAGCTGCGCTCCGGAAACCCCGAGGTCGAAGGCGATGCCGGCGACCGGATCGGACAGGAAGGGCGCGAGCAGGCGCTCCATGTCGCCGAATCGCCCTTCGACAAGGGTCAGCCGCCCGGCCCAGCGACGGGCGAGGGCCTGCCCGCGCCGCACCGCCTCGGGATCGCGGTCGATGCCGATGACGCGGCAATGCGCGGCCTTGAGCAACGCCTCGCTGTATCCGCCGCCGCCAAACGTGCTGTCGACATAGACGGCATTGTCGCGCGGAGCCAGCGCCTTGAGGACGGCATCGAGCAGGACCGGGATATGGGCCGGCGCACCGCCTGATCGGGGCGTTTCGGCCGGCGGCGGGGAACCGCCCGGCTTCATTCGCGGCGCCGGTCGGCCGCGCTCAGGGACAGCTGCGCCCCGCGGTGGCGGGCGCGTTCGAGCACTGCGGCCTTGTGTTCGGCGAAAGCCGCCGGCGCCCACATCTGGAAGCTGCGCCCCAACCCCACGAAAGCGACGCTGTCGGTAATTCCGGCATGCGCGACAAGCTCCCCGGGCAGGATGATGCGCCCTTCGGGGTCAAACGGCAGCTGATGGGAATCGGCAAGAAGAGATTCGAAGTTTTCCCGCTCTTCGGAAAACAGGTCGAGAGCATCAATACGGGCTACAATTTCTTCTATGCGGTCAATGCCGCACCCTTCAAGGGCTGAATACTTGAACGAGGGGAAAGCGACAATCCCCTGAAACTTTTGATCGGCGAGGGCAGCGCGAAAGGTCGCCGGCACAGAAACTCGCCCCTTGCGGTCGACCTTGTTCACGTAAGTGGACAGAAACAGTCCCACTTTTCCCCCAACGCTCGCCCTCGGACTTACCGGCAAGGGGCGCCCGGTGAGCGCTGCCTTTTCCCCCCTTTCGGCAGTCGCCGTCCATGGGTGGATATGGGATATCATGGGACGACATGGACGTCAACGACCCGTTGTATAAAACTTTGCAATTTGCAATTTGACCCAACTACTTCATGTAGTATGTTAAGATTGCAGGCACACTATTTATTGGGAAACCGATATTAACATCGGAGCGGTCTGCATTTGTTCTCTATTTGTTCTGATTGGCGCGATGCGTGCCAGACGGCCTGTAAGCCGGGTTCTGTCCCGCCCGCTTGTCAGGCAAGCGGGGATGGCCATTCCTCTGGGGCGTCCGTTGCCGGACGCCTCGTGCGGCCGACCCGAGCGGCGGCGCGGAGGCGCGCCCGGCATCTCGAGATGCCTGCCGCTCCTACTTGGCCTTGCTCCCGGTGGGGTTTTCCCTGCCGCCGCCGTTACCGGCGGCGCGGTGCGCTCTTACCGCACCCTTTCACCCTTGCCGTCCGCCCGGCCGAGACCGGAAGCGGCGCGGCGGTATTCTTTCTGTGGCACTTTCCCTGGGGTCGCCCCCGCCGGGCGTTACCCGGCACCGTGCCTCCGTGGAGCCCGGACTTTCCTCCCTCCGCATAGGCGGAGGGCGGCCATCCGACCGTCTGGCACCAGCTCATGTAGGAGCGCTTTGGCAAATGTCAAAGCGGCTTGTCGGCAAGACGAAATCGCGCGGCCCGGAACGATCTTATTCGCTGTCCGATCGGTTGCGGCCGGGATCGAGTCCGGCGCGGCGGCGGAGTAAAAGCCGAGGCCGCCGCGTTCTCTCTTGGCCCGCCGCGCCGCGCCGCGGCACGGGGCGCACGGAAGGAGAAAGCGCGTGAGATCCACCGCTCGGGACAGCCTGAATGCGCGTCGCGTCCTTGTGGTCGGCGGCACGCCCTATGATTATTTCAGCCTGGCGGCCGCCGCCGCCGCTTTGTCGCTCGGCGATATCGGGCGGTTGCCCTATGTGCTGAAGATCCTGCTCGAAAATCTGCTGCGGCTCGCCGACGGCCGGATCGTCACGATCGCCGATATCGAGGCGGTCGGCCGCTGGCTCGAAACGCGGCGCTCCGAGCGGGAGATCGCGTTCTGCCCGGTGCGCGTGCTGATGCAGGACTTCACCGGCGTCCCCGCCCTGGTCGACCTTGCCGCCATGCGCGAGGCGATGGCGCGCCTCGGCGGCGACCCGAATCGCATCAATCCGCTCTCGCCGGTCGATCTCGTCATCGACCATTCGGTCACGGTCGACAGTTTCGCGCGGCCCGACTCGTTTGCCGAAAACGTTCGGCGCGAGTTCATGCGCAACGGCGAACGCTACCGTTTTCTGCGCTGGGGACAGGAAGCTTTCGACAATTTCCGCGTGGTGCCGCCCGGGACCGGGATCTGCCATCAGGTCAACCTCGAATATCTGGCCCGCGTCGTATGGACCAGCGAAGAGGACGGGCGACGGATCGCCTATCCCGACACGCTGGTCGGAACCGACAGCCACACGACGATGATCAACGGCCTTTCGGTTCTGGGATGGGGGGTCGGCGGCATCGAGGCCGAGGCGGCGATGCTCGGCCAGCCGATCTCGATGCTATTGCCGGAGGTCGTCGGTTTTCGCCTCAAGGGCCGATTGCGCGAGGGGGCGACCGCGACCGATCTCGTATTGACCGTCACCGAAATGCTGCGCCGGCGCGGCGTGGTCGGCCGCTTTGTCGAATTCTTCGGTCCCGGCGTCGGCGCGCTGGCCCTGCCCGACCGCGCAACGATCGCCAACATGGCGCCCGAATACGGCGCCACCTGCGGCTTCTTCCCGATCGATGCCGAGACGGTGCGCTATCTCGCCTTTACCGGCCGCGATGCCGCGACGGTCGCCCTTGTCGAGGCCTACGCCAAAGCGCAGGGGCTGTGGCGCGACGAAGCCGCGCCGGAGCCGCTTTACACCGATACGCTCGAACTCGATCTGGGCCGGGTCGAGCCGTCGCTGGCGGGGCCGCGGCGGCCGCAGGACCGCGTCGCGCTCTCCTCGGCAAAGGCCGCCTTTGCGCGCGCGCTGCCGGAGCTTGCCGGCGGGCGCAAAAAGCCCGCCGCGGCGGTGCCGGTGGCGGGCGCCGATTACCGCTTGCGGGACGGCGACGTCGTCATCGCCGCGATCACCAGCTGCACCAACACCTCGAACCCGAGCGTCATGCTGATGGCCGGGCTGCTCGCCAAAAAGGCGCTCGCACGCGGCCTTAAGCCCAAGCCCTGGGTCAAGACCAGCCTCGCCCCGGGCAGTCAGGTGGTCAGCGACTATTACGCCGCCGCCGGGCTGCAGGAGGCGCTCGACGCGCTCGGCTTCAACCTTGTCGGCTACGGCTGTACGACCTGCATCGGCAATTCGGGGCCGCTGCCGGCGCCGATTGCCGACGCCATAGCGGCGGGCGAGCTTGTGGTGTGCGCCGTGCTGTCCGGCAACCGCAATTTCGAGGGCCGCATCCATCCGGCCGTACGCGCCAACTATCTCGCCTCGCCGCCGCTCGTCGTCGCCTATGCGCTGGCCGGCTCGCTGGCGCTCGATCTGACAAAGGACCCGCTCGGCGAGGACCCGGACGGCAAGCCGGTCTTTCTGAAAGACATCTGGCCGACCGGCGCTGAGGTCCGGCAGGCGATCGAGCAGGCGCTCAGCCCGCAAATGTTTCGCCGCCGCTATGCCGACGTCTTCAAAGGCCCGCCGGAATGGCAGCAGATCGCGGTGACCGGCGGCCGCACCTTCGCTTGGCCGGAGGGATCGACCTATATCCGACGCCCGCCCTATTTCGACGATATGCCGCGCGAACCCGCGCCGCTTTCCGATATCGAGGGCGCCCGGCTGTTGGTATTGCTCGGCGACAGCATCACCACCGACCATATCTCGCCGGCCGGCGCGATTGCGCCCGACAGCCCGGCCGGCGCCTATCTGAGCGGCTGCCAGGTACGGCCGGACGAATTCAACTCCTACGGCGCCCGGCGCGGCAATCACGAAGTCATGGTGCGCGGCACCTTCGCCAATATCCGCCTGAGAAACGAGCTGGTGCCAGGGGTCGAGGGCGGCCTGACGCGCCTGCTGCCGGAGGGCCGGATCCTGCCGATCTACGAGGCCGCGGTCGAATATCGGCGGCGCCGTGTGCCGCTTATCGTCATCGCCGGCAGGGAATACGGCACCGGCTCCTCGCGCGATTGGGCGGCCAAGGGGCCGCGGCTGCTCGGCGTGCGCGCCGTCATCGCCGAGAGCTTCGAGCGCATCCATCGTTCGAACCTGATCGGCATGGGCATCCTGCCGCTTGAATTCCCGGCGGGAACCGACCGCAAGAGCCTGGCGATTACCGGCGAGGAGACCTTTGACGTTATCGGCATCGCCGATGACTTGAAGCCGCGCGCCCAGCTGCTGTTGCGCATCCGCCGGGCCGACGGCGCCGTCGCGCAGGTGCCGCTCTGCTGCCGCCTCGAGACGCTCGACGAACTCGAATATTACCGCCACGGCGGCATTCTGCATTACGTGCTGCGCAGCCTGCTGCGAGAGGGATAAGGCAGCGCCGGCGGGCGGAGCCGCGCCTTCTCAGATCGGGATCACGATCAGGATGTCGACGCGGCGGGATTCGAGCACGACATGGCGGGATTTGAGCTGCGGGCGGCCGTCGCCGAACACGATCCGATCCCGATAGGCGCCGGCCGCGAAGAGCTCGGTGCTGCCGCCCTGCATCGTCCGGTAGAGCGCAAAATTGGTCCGCGCCAGAACGCTGCCGTCGGCGTCGCGGCGCAGCAGCGGGCGCGCCAGCACGTGGCAATAGGTGTGCGGCTCGTAGATGTTGGCGTGCTGCAGCGCTTCGACGCGGTCGCGCATCATGCCGCGCCCGCGGCACGTCATGATGCCGACCGGGTGCCCGGCTTCGAAACCGGCGCGCGGAATGATCTGGTAGAACCCGTCCTCGGTGAAAAAATCGGGCCAGCGCGCGACCTCGCCATCATCGACGGCCAGCGCGCTCTCCGTCAGGAAATCTTCGATCCGGCTGCGCAATTGCGGATCGACGGGGATCGTGCTCATGCCTAGAACCCCATCAGCGCGCGATAGGCCTGCCAGAAGCCGCGGACACCGGTTTCGGTGGCGCGCGAGCTTTGCGACGACCCGACCGTACGCCCGCCCATCTCGACAAAGGCGGCGCGCTCTAGGCTGCCGCGCGTGCCGCGCTGCACGAACTCGTTGATGCAGCCGTCCTCCAGTGAGACGAGGCCGGCGGCGCCGGTCAGATTGCCCTGCAGCGCGCGCATTTCAATCTGCCGCGGATCGTCATCCATGCGCCCTAGATACATCCAGAACAGCTCGGTCTGCTCGAGACCGCGCGGCGTGAAGAAGCGCACCGCCAGCGAATTCAACGTGAATTGCACGCCGAGCGTCGGGAAGATCGCCTGGATCGCATGCGTGATCCCGTCCGGCCATTCGTCGAAGGTTTCGAGCAGCTGCGGGCCTTTGAGGTCCGAGTTGTACTGCGCGGACCGCATCTGCTCCAATTCCTCGCCTTGTTGCAGGGTCGCGCGCTTCGAATAGCTGACGCTGTGGCGGCCGTCATCCGACAGCAGCATGCCGCCGTCCATATCGACGCGATTGATCTTGAACGCCGTATAGAAGGTGTGCAGCAGGCTGGCGTGATAGGAATCGCGCAGGTTCTCGGCGTAGAGCTTCCAGTTGTTGTGAAGCATCTGGCTGTGGACGCCGAGTAGACGGTAGGGGCGGCCGAGAGCGCGGCGGATCAGGCCGCTCGTCATCGGGCCGAGATAGGTCTCGAGCGGCGGGGTGTCGGGCGAGAATGTGCCGAAGACGAGGCCGCAGAAGCTCTCGACCCGCAGCGGCTCGAGCCGGTGCCGGGACGGGTCGAAATCCTCGGGCATGCCGCCCTTGCCGCGTATCCCGCGGCGAAAGGCGACGCTCTGCAGCCGCCCTTCGAGATCGTAGGTCCAGGCATGATAGGGGCAGGTCAGCGATTGGGCGTGGTCGCGCTCCTTGAGGCAGACGAGGGCGCCGCGATGCGCGCAGCGATTGACCATCGCATGCACCGCGCCTTTCTGGTCCCGCGTCACGATGACCGGCGTTTCTCCGACCGTGGCGAGACGGATGTCGCCGGGCTGCGGAATTTCGACCTCCAGGCACAGAAAGTTCCATACCGGCCCGCGAAAGATGCGCTGTTGTTCGAGCTCGTAAATCGCCGGATCGGCGAAGACGCGAAACGGCACCCGCGTCACGCCTTCGGCGGGCCAGCGCAGAGTTTCTTCGTTTGCCAGGGTCGGCGGCATGGGCAGACACCTCCGTTGCGGGCGATCGCTCACAGCATATCGGGGCGGCGCCAAAAATGCCAATACGCGGCCTCCCGCCCCCGAAATCCGCAGGCAGGCAAAAGCCGCTTCAGGTCCCTTCGTTGGGATCGGGGTAGAGCGCCCCGGCAATGCCGGTGACGCCGGGCTGCGATCGGCCCAGCGCATAGCGGCCGTCGCGGTCGCGAACCAGCCGGCCTTGCTGGCGCAGGGCGTCGAGCGCCGCGGCGACCTCGCGGCCGTCCTTGCTGCCGACACCCTCGACGAGGTCGGCATAAAAGGCCGCTCCCGCGGCAAGCGCCTCCTCGACCGAGCGGAAGCGCGGCGCCCCCGTGAAGCGCTTGGCGGCGCTACGCGTCAGCGGGATCTCGCCGTCGCGCCCGAAGGGCTTCGTGCAATCAAACCCGGCCTTGGCACCGGTGCGCCGCCCCTGCAGGGAGGGACCCATCGTCATGCCGATCATGCCGGTCAGCACGACCATGTCGGTGTCGGCCTGGAAGCGCGTGCCGAGGGCCCATTCGACCTGGCCTTCGTCGTGAATGTCGATGTCTTCGTCGAAGACTCGGTATCGACGGCGGCGGAGCCGCGCAGCGCTGCGGTCATGATCTTTCCCTCCGTAGATCAAGGCCGCCCCTCACGAGCGGCCCGCGCGCGGCGGCGCCCCTGCCTTGCGGTCCTCGCGGATCATCGCCGCGCCTTTCTCCGCGATCATGATGGTCGGCGCATTGGTGTTGCCCGAGGTGATCGTCGGCATGATCGCGGCATCGACAACGCGCAGGCCGCCGACGCCCCGCACGCGCAGGCGCTCGTCCACGACGGCGAGGGCATCGCCTCCCATCTTGCAGGTCCCGACCGGGTGAAAGATCGTGGTGCCGATCTCGCCGGCGGCGCGCACCAGCTCCTCCTCGCTCTGATAGTCTTTGCCGGGGCGGAATTCTTCGGGCGCGAAACGCTGCAGCGCGCGGGCGGCGCAGATGCGCCGCGTCAGGCGGATCGCCTGCGCCGCCACGCGGCGATCGGCGGGCGCGGCGAGATAGTTCGGCTTGATCGCCGGATGCGCCTTGGGATCGGCGGAGCGGATCCGCACCGTGCCGCGGCTTTCCGGCCGCAGGTTGCACACCGCGGCGGTGAAGGCCGGGAACGGATGGAGCGGCTCGCCGAATTTGTCGAGGCTCAAGGGCTGAACGTGATATTCGAGGTTTGGCGTCTCGTAGGAAGGATCGCTTTTGGCGAAGGCGCCGAGCTGGCTTGGCGCCATCGTCAGGGGTCCGCGGCGGGCCAGCACATATGCCAGAGCCATCGCGATGCGGCCGCTCAGAGTGCCGGCCTGCTCGTTCAGCGTGCGCGTGTTGCGCACCTTGTAGACAAGGCGCAACTGCAGATGATCCTGCAGGTTCTCGCCGACGCCGGCGAGCGCATGCACCACGGGGATACCGTATTGCTGCAGCAGCGGCGCCGGCCCGATGCCGGACAGCTGGAGCAGATGCGGCGAGCCGATCGCGCCGGCGGCGAGGATAAGCTCGCCGCTGACCGCGGCGTATGCCAAAGCGCCCTGATGGGAGAATTCGACGCCGACGACGCGCTTGTCCGCAAAGCGGATGCGGGTGGCCTGGGCTCCGGTGAGAATGCGCAGATTGCCGCGGTCGCGCACCGGCCTCAGAAACGCCTTTGCCGTGTTCCAGCGCACGCCGCGCTTCTGGTTGACCGCAAAATAGCCGCAGCCCTCGTTGTTGCCGCGATTGAAATCGTCGGTCTTGGGAATGCCCAGTTCCGCCGCCGCCTCGCGAAAGGCGTCGAGGATCTCCCAGGAAAGCCGCATGCTCTCGACGCGCCATTCGCCGCCGACCCCGTGAAACGGGTCGGCGCCGCCGACATGATCCTCGCTTTTCTTGAAATAGGGAAGGACGTCCTCCCAGCCCCATCCTATATTGCCGAGCTGGCGCCACTGGTCGTAGTCGCGCGCCTGGCCGCGCATATAGATCATGCCGTTGATCGAGGAGCAGCCGCCCAGCACCCGCCCACGCGGATAGTTGAGGGCGCGGCCATGCAACCCTTCCTCGGGCTCGGTCTTGAAACACCAATCGGTGCGCGGGTTGTTCTGGGTATAAAGATAGCCGATCGGGATGTGGATCCAGAGATAGTCGTCGCGGCCGCCGGCTTCGAGCAAGAGCACCGAGACCTCGGCATCGGCGGAGAGCCGGTTGGCCAGCACGCAGCCCGCCGAGCCGGCGCCGACGATGACGTAATCAAAGCTGCCGATCTGCGCGATCTGTTGCCCCTTCGCGATCCGCCGGGCCGCCATGCCGCCGCCTCTTGCGCGATATTCCTGCCTTGCGCGAGCGAACATCATTGCGGGCCCGCAGGCAAGGGGCCGGCATCGGCCCGGCGGCCATTACGGCCGGGACGGAGGGGCCGGACGCGATCGGCGCGCGAGGCCGTGGACGAGAATGCCGGCGGCGATCAGGAGCGTCGCGGCCACGCGGTTCGCCGTCATCCGTTCGCCGAGCGCGAGGGTGCCGACCAGCACGACGGTCAGCAATTCGGTATTGGCGAGGATCGCATAGCTCGATGGTCCAAGCCGCGGCACGGCATAGGAAAACAGCGTGATGGCGAGCGCTCCGGCGCCGAGCGCGATGAACAGCAGCGCCGCCCACCCGAGCGCAGTGTGCGGCATGCCAAGCCCGCAGCGCAGCACCACCGCAAGATAGCTCAAAGCAAAGCCCAGATAGAGAAAGGCGGCGCCGGCGAGCGGCGGATGGCGGCCCATCAGCCGCGCATTGACGGCCAGATAGAAGGCATAGATCAGCGGCCCGGGCAGCGCCCACAAAAGCCCGCGCGGATCGATCCGCCCGGCATCAAGACCCGGCGCGGTGATCAGCCCCGCGCCCACAAGGATCATGGCGATGCACAGCACGGCGAGCTTTCGCACCGGACGGCGGTACAGGATCCGCTCGAGGACCAGGGTCAGTGCCGGGTAGGTGTAAAACAGCAGCACCGCAATGCTGGTCTCGAGCCATTTGAGGCTTTCGAAATAGCACAAGGTCTGGGCCGCGCCGAGCGTCGCGCCGACGAGCGTCAAGCGCAGCGCGCCGCGGCGAGCGGCCTGGCGGAGCGCCACCCCGGCGAGGCGGGCGGCGAGAGCGATCGCGCACAGGCCGATCGCGTAGCGCCAGAACAGCAGCGAGGAGGCGCTTACGCCTTCGGCATAGAGACGCCGCGCGGTGAGCGGCAAAAACCCGACCATCACGCTGCCGGTCATCGCGGCGAGCACGGCCGCCCCTAGCCGTCCCGGCACGGCCGGAAGCGATTCGGCGAAGCGAATCGCCCGACCAGACAGACCGCCGCTCGGCGGCCCGGATGGCACCGCCCGCCCCATCGGATTCGGCAACGCCGCCCTCTCTCTCGCCCTCGCCGGTCAAGGCGCCGTGAACAGCCGGAGCCGCCATCGCCCGGGCCGGAACCCGCCCCATTCTGTTTTGCCCGCCGCGTCCCCGTCCATCCACGGTAGTGTTCCCGCTTGCTTTGCAAGCGGCGCCGGCCGCATGATCCCGGTGCGACATTTGGACCTTGAGGGGGCAGTATGCAGCGTGTCGGTCTGTGGGCCGCCGCCGGGCTGGCGACGGTAGCGCTTTGTGCCTGCGTGGGTCCGCTGGGACCGACGATTCCCGTCGCACCTGGCCCGGGCAAGTCGTTCGCAGCCTTTGCCGCCGACCAGGAGACCTGCCGGCAATATGCCGACGCGCAGGTCGGGCCGCAGGCGGCCTATGCCAACAGCCGCGCCGTCGGCAGCGCCCTGCTCGGCACCGCGCTCGGGGCCGGGCTCGGCGCCGCCGTCGGCGGCGGTCACGGCGCCGCCATCGGGGCGGCCTCGGGGGCGGTGGTCGGAACCGCCGCCGGGGCGAGCGGCGCCGGCTTTGCGCAGATGTCGCTGCAGCAGCAATACGACCTCGCCTATGCCGAGTGCATGTCCGCCCACGGCAACCGCGTGCCCGGCTTCAGACCGCCGCCCGGCGGTCCGGGTTACAGCGGTCCGCCTTCCGCTCCGCCGCCTTACGGTCCGCCCGGACCGCCGCCCCCGCCGCCGGGTTGGGCCCCGCCGCCTCCGCCCTGAGCGGCATTACGGGGTCCCCTGCGCGGGTCGGGCGAACCCCCGGCGAAGGCCGGGGTTTCATTTTGCCCGGTTGCCGGAACCCGGGGCGGCGAACAGGCCGTCGGCGAGGTGGCGGCGGCGGATCGCCTCGATGAAGAAGCCGGGGCGATCGCCGGCGGGGTTGCGCGGCGGCACGATCACTGTCCATTCGCGGCAATCGACCATGACAAAGGGTCCGCCTAGGGGCGGCGGCGCCGGGCCGCAGCGCCCGGAAGCGGCAAGCCGGGCCGCCGCCCGAGCGATGGCGGCGGCGCTGAATTGGTGCGTCCGCTCGGGGTTCTGCCAACGCTCCCAGCGCGTCGCGCCGAGTTCTCGGGTGAAATAGAAGCGCTCGACATGGCTCGCCCGGTCGGGACTTTTGCCGCCGTAATGATCGCAGACGAGGGTCAACAGCGTGACCCCGGCGTCATAATGCACCGGGGTCACGCGCCAGCGCGTATAGGCGGCGTTGAGGCGGGAGGGGCAGCGCTGCTGATGGCCCGCGCGCAAATCGTTGAGCCGCGCCACCGTCTCGCCCCGAAGGGGCCCGCCCGGCTCGTACAGCGCGATGATCCACGAGCGGACAAGCGCGGCGCTATCGACGCGGCCGCGGCACTGCGCCCCGACAAAAAGCTGGAACCCGGCGCCGCCATCCTCGGTGGCGGCGATCGACACCGCCCCCGGGGAGAAGAGGACGATGTCGCCGCCGTCGCCCCGGCCGGCATCGAAGACACCGAAGCGGCGTCCCAGGCCTTCGCCGAAATCAAACGAATCTTCGACGACCTCGCCGAAATCGGCGGTCAGGACCGGGAACGAATCATGCCGCTGGTAGCCTTTGGGCGCCGCCGCCTTGTCGCTCGCCGCGGGATGGTCGTCCTTGTGATAGGGCAGCCTTTCGCCCGGCAACAGATCGCGCTGCCGCGCGCAGCGTCCGCCGGGATCGAGCGGGCTGACCCCTTCGCGGACCCGGCCGGCGGCATCGAGGCAGACATTCTGGATCATGAAGTCGCGCAGCAGCGCCGGCGTCGCGACGAGACCGGCGGCGGCCGATGCCGCCGCGCCGCCGACGATCAGGGCCGCAGCCAGCGCCCATGGCAACGGCGCCGCCCGCCGGCGCGGTCGCCGTCCCGCCATGCGCCCTTGCGCGATCACACGGTGGCGATCGCGTTGGCCGGCGAACCGACCGCGCCCGGCAGCCTGAGCGGCTGCGCCGTCAGCAGAAAGCGCGAGCGTCCATGCGCGCGCAGCCAGTCGGCCAGCTCCGACAAATGCCAAATCTCGCCGAGATAGACGCCGAGTTTGAACAGGCAATGCGCATGCAACGGCAATGACGCGCAATGCTCCTCGGCGCACGGCCGCGACGGGATCGCCTCGACCGCGTAATTGTCGGATATCAGCGCCACCACCCCCGATTGCGTGATCCAGTCGAGCAGGCGCTCGTCGCGGCCGTCGAGCCCGGCGCAGGGATTGGCCGCGAGCACCGCGGGATCGGGCTTCTTGTTCATGCCGAGGATAACGCGGTCAAAGCCGGTGCGAAAGCAGACGAGATCGCCCTCCTCGACCGCGACCTTGTCCTCCTCCAGGATCCGCATCAGCGCATCATAGCCGACCAACGTTCTGCCGCGGCCGAAATGCGCCTCGAGGTCGACCATGACGCCGCGGCCCTGGACGCCGTGCGCCGCCATCCGATCGATCGACAGCGCCGTGGCGCCAACATGTTCGCCGCGCTTTATCGCCGCGCCGCCACGATAATCGACCGGACCGACGATATGCTCGCCGGCACGATAGCCGTTGTAGAACACGGGCTCGGGCTCGCCGTCGCCGTCGGCGTCGAACAGCTGCCCGACATGGGCAAGGCTGTCCCATTGCGTCGAATACTGCAAGGTCATGACGACAACATCATCGCAAATGACGTCGACAAGGCGCGGGTCCTCGCGCTTGAGCGGGTAGGTCATATTGGGCAGGCCGTCCCGCTCGGTCGGCATCAATTGCGGCGGGTGGCGGCGCGGATTGACGACATTGCCGCCGGGATAGTCGAGCGGCAGGGACAGGCAGAAGACCCGCCCTTCCTTGACCTCGGCGATGCCCTTCAAGACCTTGTCGGGGGTCAGCAGGTTGAGCCGGCCCAGCTGGTCGTCGGGTCCGAAATCGCCCCAGGTCGAACCGGGCGGGCGGTGTTTCCAGCGCGGATTGTCGGGCATGCTGCATATCCTCCGGCATCAGATCTTCCCGCTCCGGCCCTGCTCGCGTCCTCGCCAGGCCGGGCGCGCGGCGGACGCCAACCGCAACGTTTACGCCTTCAGATCTAGCCCAGTCGGGCGGCGGGGGGAAGCGGGCCGATGGCGGGGCCGCAATGCGACCAAATGTCAGTATTGACGCCGACTGCAACCCTCCCAGCTGTAAGGCAGCAAGAGGAGCTTACCGCGGAGTGCGCAACGGGCAATGTCTGCCCGCTCTGCGAGAAGCGCGGAAGCCTGTGGCGGAAGCCCGAGGATCATGATGAATTTCCCGAACAATCGCGCGTCGCCGACCGCCCGCACGGAGGTATTCGACAAAATCCGATAACCGATACGCGCGCCGCGCTTCGGTCGATCAAAGCGGGCCGTGCGCGAAGCGGATGACGGACGGCCCGTTGCGCGCTCGCGGGTGAGATCCGCCTATTGCCGGTTTTTTGCGGTCCTGCTCAGCGACTGGAGCAGCCAATGCCTCTTCTCGACCCTAGCGGACCGATAGGTGCGGCCGAGAAATCCGTGCTCCTGACGGCGATCGGGCTGATGCTGATCGTCGTCGTCCCGGTCTTTCTGATGACCTTTTGGTTCGCATGGCGGTATCGCGCTTCAAACCGCAAGGCCCGCTATGCCCCCGAATGGGCCAGTTCGGGAAAAATCGAACTGGCGGTGTGGCTGGTGCCGGCGGTGATCGTGAGCCTGCTGGGCCTTTTGACATGGAATGCGACCCATCGGTTGAGCCCCTACAGACCCCTGGCATCGGCAAAGGATCCGCTCCCGATCGACGCCGTCGCGATGAATTGGAAATGGCTGTTCATCTATCCGCGCCAGCATATCGCGACGGTCAATCAGCTGGCCCTGCCGACGAACGTGCCCGTCAGCTTTCGCCTCACCTCGCAGACGGTGATGGCGTCGTTTTTCATTCCGCGCCTGGGCAGCCAGATTTATGCGATGCCGGGAATGCGGACCAAACTGCACCTGCTGGCGGATAAGGCCGGCATCTATACCGGCCGGAACTTCCAATTCAGCGGTCGCGGATACTCCTGGATGCAATTTCAGGTCATTGCCACCTCACCGCAGAAATTCGATGTTTGGATTGACAAGATAAAACGATCTTCGAGAAAATTGAATCTTGCTGCCTTTCAAAAACTTGAAAGACCGAGTATAGAAACTCCAACAATATATTACGCAGCGGTGCACCCTCATCTGTTCGAATACATAATTCATCAGGTCATGACGGGGCAGGGAACATACGCATCGAATGGAGCGGTCGATGTTGGGTAAGCTGACCCTGGCCGCGATCCCCTATCACAACCCGATCATCATGGGCGCCGTCGGCTTCGCACTGGCCGCCGCCGCCGCCGTGTCGGGCTTGATCACCTATTACGGGAAATGGCGATATCTGTGGAACGAATGGCTGACCTCGGTCGACCACAAGAAGATCGGGATCATGTACGTCATTCTGGCGCTGGTGATGCTGCTGCGCGGCTTTGCCGACGCCATCATGATGCGCTCCCAGCAGGCATTGGCGTACGGCTCTTCGCGCGGCTATCTGCCGCCCCATCACTTCGATCAGGTGTTCACCGCCCACGGCACGATCATGATCTTTTTCATGGCGATGCCGTTTCTGGTCGGCTTGATGAATATCGCCGTGCCGCAGCAGATCGGGGCGCGCGACGTGGCCTTCCCGTTCATGAATTCAGTCAGCCTGTGGCTGACGGCGGTCGGCGCCATGCTGGTCATGGTGTCGCTCGGCATCGGCGATTTCTCGCGGGCCGGGTGGCCCGGATACCCGCCGCTGAGCGAGCTGCGATACAGCCCGGACAGCGGCGTCGATTACTGGATCTGGGCGATCCAGCTGAGCGGCATCGGCACGCTGATGACCGGCATCAACTTTCTGGTCACGATCCTGAAAATGCGGGCGCCCGGCATGACCCTGATGCGCATGCCGGTGTTCACCTGGACGGCGTTGTGCACCAGCATCCTGATCGTCCTCGCCTTTCCGATATTGACCGCAACCCTGGCGCTGCTGACGCTGGACCGCTATCTCGGCATGCATTTTTTCACCGCCGGCCACGGCGGCAATCTGATGATGTACACCAATCTCTTCTGGATGTGGGGACATCCGGAAGTTTACATCCTGATCCTTCCCGCTTTCGGTGTTTTCTCGGAGGTCGTCGCCACGTTTTCAGGCAAGCGGCTGTTCGGCTATTCCATGATGGTGTACGCCACGATCGCGATCACATTTCTGTCATTTACGGTCTGGCTGCATCATTTCTTCACGATGGGAGCCAGCGCAAACGTCAATGCCTTCTTCGGCATCACGACGATGGTGATCGCCATCCCGACCGGCGTGAAGATCTTCAACTGGCTGTTCACAATGTATCGCGGGCGCGTCCGGTTCACGACGCCGATGCTGTGGACATTGGGCTTTATCGTCACCTTCACGATCGGCGGCATGAGCGGCGTGCTGCTGGCCGTACCGCCGGCCGACTTTGTGCTGCACAACAGCGAGCTGGTCGTGGCGCATTTCCACAACGTGCTGATCCCGGGTTCGCTGTTCGGCTATTTCGCCGGTTATGCCTACTGGTTTCCGAAGGCGTTCGGCTTCCGCCTCGACGAGCGCTGGGGCAGGCGCGCGTTCTGGGCGTGGCTGGTCGGCTTCTATGTGGCGTTTATGCCGCTCTACATATTGGGCCTGATGGGCATGCCGCGCCGCATGGATTACGACATTAACCCCGCTTGGCACCCCTATCTCGAAATCGCGGCTCTGGGAGCGGCAATCATCGCCCTCGGCATTGCCTGCCAGATTGCGCAACTGGTCGCAAGCTTCCGCAAACGCGCCGCAACCCGCGATTTAAGCGGCGATCCCTGGGACGGCCGGACGCTGGAATGGTCGCTGCCTTCGCCGCCGCCCTTTTACAACTTCGCCCGCATCCCGATCGTGCGCGACCGCGACGCCTTCGCCGACATCAAGCAAAGGGGCGCGGCATACCGGCGCCCGGCCCGCTATCACGACATCCATATGCCGAAAAACACGGCTGCCGGTTTTCTGATCGGCGCGTTCGCCTTGCTGTTCGGATTTGCCATGGTCTGGCACATCTGGTGGCTGGCGGCGAGCGGCGCTTTCGCCATCCTGGTTCTCGTGGTCGCCCGGGCGACGAGGGAGGACACCGATTACATCGTGCCGGCGGCGGAGATCGAGCGCATCGAAACCCTCAGATACCGGCGGTTGGCCGCCGCCGGGATCATCCCGGCCGAGCCGCAGGGCGGCGGGTTGCCCGCGTTCGAGCCGGCGGAGTGACCCATGAGCGTTGAGGTCGCCCGTCACTTCGCCACGCCGCTCGAGGAGCGCGCGCGTTCGGACGCCGTGGCCAATGCGGCATACGGCTTCTGGATCTATATCATGAGCGATTGCGTTCTGTTCGCGGCGCTGTTCGCCACCTTCATCGTCCTGAGCCGCAACTATGCCGGCGGGCCGACCGGCAAGAACCTGATCGATCTGCCCTATACCTTCGCCGAAACCATGCTGCTGCTGTGCAGCAGCCTGAGCTGCGGTCTCGCCACGCTCGGCGTGAACAGGCACAGCGCTCGGCAGGCCGCCTTGTGGCTGATCGTCACCTTTCTTCTGGGGCTCGGCTTCATCGGCATGGAGGTCAATGAATTCCGCCATATGGTGCTGATCGGCGCCGATCCCGAGCGCAGCGGATTTCTGTCGGGTTTCTTCACATTGGTGGCGACGCACGGCGCCCATGTCGGCGCCGGTCTGATCTGGATGGCGGTCATGCTGGCCCAGATTGCGGCCAAAGGATTGACGGTCCGGGTCCGCTCGCGCCTGCTGCGCCTTGGCATGTTCTGGCATTTTCTCGACATCATATGGGTCGGCGTGTTCACCCTCGTCTATCTGCGGGGAGCGATATGAAGCAAGGCGCGCCGGACGCGGGCGGGGAAGCCGGCCGCAGCGGCCTTGCCCGCTATCTGACTGGCTTCACTCTGGCGGTTGTATTGACCGTCATCCCGTTCGCGCTGGTCATCGATCGGATGCTGGCGCCCGCGGCCACGCTTGCCGCCATCCTGGCCGCCGCTCTCGCCCAGATCCTGGTCCATCTGCGCTATTTTCTGCACCTCGACAGATCCGCCGCAGAGCGGTGGAATCTAGCGGCGGTCTTGTTCACGGCGGCGATCGTCACGGTCCTGACGAGCGGGGCAATATGGATCATGTTCAATCTGCACGCCCGCACGATGGAGCGGCCGGCGACGGCGATGATGGCGGGCTCGCCCAAAAGGGCGATGCGGACCACGCCGGCGCGGCCCGCACAGGACGCGGCGGCGGCGCTCAGGAGAGCCTGACGAGCTTCTGCAGGCTGCGCAACCCGGGCGGGAAAGGCTGGCCCTTGTAGCGGTTGCCCCAGTTCGTGAACGACACCTCGCCGACATAGATGTCGCCGCGGGAATCGACGGCGAGCCCGTGCGGTGAGATGAACTGGCCTTTTTCGAGCCCGGCCGGGCGCCGGCCGAGCCGCGCCAGCAGTTCGCCCTTGTCGGTGTAGATGCTGATGCGCGGCCCGATGTTTGGCACCTCGTAATTGACCGCCATGCCGCCGCCGATCTCGCCGACATAAAAGCGCGGGCGCCTTGCGCCCTCCATGCACAGCCCCGAGGGCCGGTGCATGTTGTTCCATTGCGTCTCGTATTTGCCGTTGCCGTCGAACACCTGGATGCGATGGTTCTCGCGGTCGGCGACGTAGACCCAGCCGTCCCCGTCGCAGCAGATGTTGTGCGGGATATTGAACTGGCCGGGATCGGTGCCGGGCTCGCCCCACGACAATAACAGCTTGCCGTCGGGCGAGAATTTGTGCACGCGCGCATTGCCGTAGCCGTCGGAGACATAGATATCCCCCTGCGGCGACAGGGCGGTATGGGTGCAGCGGTGGAACGGCTCGCCGCTCATATAGGGGGCGGGTTTGCCGGGGATGCCGATCGTCAGCAATACCTTGCCGTCGAGCGTGCATTGGCGCACGGTATGGTCGCCGTCGTCGGTCAGAAAGATCGTATCGTCGGGGGCCATGAAGACCGCGTGCGGCCGGCGGAAGAGGCCCTCGCCCCAGCAGCGCAAAAAATTGCCGTCGCGGTCGAACACGATCACCGGATGGGCGCCGCGGCTGAAGCAATAGACATTGTCGTGGCGGTCGACGCCGACCCCGGCGACGTCGGCGTCCCATTTCCAACCATCCGGCAATTTTGCCCAATCGTCGACAACTTCATAGCGAAATCCGTCCGTTCCGAGCACGACCGCCATCGCAGATCCCTTCCCTGGAATTATCGGCGCGCCTGTCGCCGCGACCACCGGCAATGGGGATAAACCGGATCGCGATCATAGGGACTGATCCGCGCCCCTGTCGATGCTCACCGCAGGCCCCGATGGCCGGCGGCCTTCCGCCCGCGGGCCCGTCCCGCTCCGCGCCGCCGTCGCAGAGACGGGCGCGGCCGGCACCGGGCCGGCCGCCGGGTTTCGAAGAGGGGATCGGATCTTGTCGCAGAGATCCGCTGCGGGATCCGGCGGGCGGGCTTACCGGAACCGCGGCTTGACCTCCTCGCACAGCAGGCGGATCGCGTTCACGACGCGCTCGTGCGGGATCAGGCCGCCGCAATTGAGCTCGGCGAGAATGCCGTCAAGCCCCAGCTCCGCGTCGATCTGACGGAGGCGCTCGGCGACATATGCGGGCGAGCCGATCAGCACCTGGGTGGCGAGCGCTTCCTGATAGGTGATCCGCGCCAGGCGCTCGGCGCGGCGGAGGCGCTGCTCGGCCACCGGGCCGCCGGCGAGCCGCGCCGAATCCTTCGCCAGTTCGGCCTGGTAGCGATAGAAGCCCATCAGGCTGTCGCGGGCCTCTGCGCGCGCCTGTTCGTCGGTTTCCGCGATATAGGTCGGCACGCGCAGATAGACCTCTCCCCGCCCGGGATGACCGGCCGCGATCCAGGCTTCGCGATAGGCGCGGATCGCCGGCAGCAATTCGGAGAAGGTGCCGTGCCGGACCGCGACAAAGACCGGAAAGCCGAGCGCGCCGATCTGCGCAAAGGTGTCGGGGCTGGAAGCGGCGACGCGGATCGGCGGATGCGGCTGTTGGCACGGAAGCGGCGCCAGCTCGACGTTTTCAAAGCGATAATACCGGCCGGCATAGGAAAAGCGCGGATGGGTCCAGACGCCGCGGATGATCGCCAATGCTTCGGCAAAGCGTTCGCGGCTCTCGGCATAGGGGATGCCGTAATCGACATAGGTGCGCACGACGCCGCTGCGCCCCACTCCGAAAATCAGCCGGCCATGGCTCAACTGATCGACGGTCGCTGCCTCCTCGGCCAATTGCAAGGGATGGCCGAGCGGCAGCACCTGGACGGCGATGCCGATCTTGATGCGGCGGGTGCGCGCGGCGATCGCGCCGGCGACGCAGAGCGGCGCCGACAGTACCGAGCGCTGCGGCGCGCCGTGCAATTCGGCCAGCCACAGCGCGTCGAGGCCGAACCTCTCGGCCGCCTCGACCTCGTCCAGGGCCCGCGCAAAAGCAACGCCTTCGTCCTGACCGCGCACCGCTGGAAATTCGTGGAACATGCCGAATTCCATAGCGGCTCCTCCGTCCTGTCGCGGTTGGCTGGGGCGGGAGGATTCGAACCTCCGCATGGCGGAATCAAAATCCGCTGCCTTACCACTTGGCTACGCCCCAACAGAGCGCGGTGCGGCAAAATTATCGGGAAAGGCGGCGGCCGGCAACCGCGGCCACATGCCGCCCGCCCGCCGCGCCGGCCAGACCGCGAGAAACCGCCGGCTCCCCGTCCCGGTCTCTCACCGCCGGTCCGCGCCGACGGCACCCTCGAAGCCATCGGGGTTCAGCGTCCCGGCGGCGCACCACCATCCGGGCATGGCCGCGGCGAGCGCCAGACCGGCGCGCTCGGCGGCGAGCCGATCCGCGAATAAGGCAAAACAGGTGGCGCCGCTGCCGCTCATGCGCGCGAGCAGGACGCCCGGAAGCGAGGCAAGGCGGGCGAGCACGGCGCCGATCTCGGGGACGAGACCGATCGCCGCCGCGGTCAGGTCGTTGCGGCGCGGCGCGAGCGCCGCCGCCAATTCCCGCGCATTCGCCGGCATCGGCGCGAACCGGCCCGCGGGGCTGAACGCCCCCCGCCGTGCGGCGAACACCGCGGCGGTCGGCAGCGCGATGCGCGGGTTGGCGAGCAGAATGCCGGCGCGCGGCAGTCCCGGCGCCGGCGCGATGCGCTCGCCGATGCCGCCGACCCAGGCCGGCCGGCCGTACAGGCAGACCGGCACATCGGCGCCGAGCCCCGCGGCGGCGTCCACCGTCCTCTCCGGCGGCAGCCGCCACAGCGCCGCGAGCGCCTTGAGCGCCGCCGCCGCATCGCTCGAACCCCCGCCCAGCCCGGAGGCTACCGGCAGGTTCTTTTCGAGATGGAGGGCGGCGCCGGCGGTGACGCCGGAGCGCTCGGCGAGCCGGCGGGCGGCGCGCAATACCAGATTGTCCGCGCCCAGCCCCGCAAGGCTCCCGGCCTCGGGCCCGCCGAGCGAGAGCGAGAGCCTCGCGGCCGCAGCGGCGAACAGGCGATCGCCGATATCGGCGAAAGCCACGAGGCTGTCGAGCTCGTGATAACCGTCGGCGCGTCGCCCGGTCACGTGCAGGTACAGGTTGACCTTGGCCGGGGCGAACGCCGCGACGGTCGAAGGCCCCGCCTCCGCGGTCAACCGCCGCCCGCCTTTACGACTTTTCCGAGGCCGCGGGCGATCTTGGCCTCGAGCGGCTGGATCTCCTTCTGCTCGGGCCCGAATTGCAATGCCTGCCGCCATTGATAGCGCGCCTCGATCTCGCGTCCGACCTGCCAATAGGCGTCGCCGAGATGATCATTGATCGTCGGATCGTCGGGCACCAGTTCGACCGCCTTTTCGAGATAATGGAGCGCCTTCTTGTATTGGCCCAGTCGGTAATACGCCCAGCCGAGGCTGTCGACAATATAGCCGTCTTCCGGCCTCAGCGCGACCGCCTGCTCGATCATCTTCAATGCCCTCTGTAAATGCTGGCCGCGGTCGACCCAGGTATAGCCAAGATAATTCAGAACGAAAGGCTGGTCGGGCTTCAGTTTCAGCGCGTGCAGCAGATCCGCTTCCGCCCGCTTCCATTGCCCCGAGCGTTCGAGAGCGATGCCGCGGCTGTAATAGAGCGACCATCTCTCGGGCATTCCTTCGCTGCGCAACCGCGCCACCGCCTCGTTATACGCCTCGACCGCCTCGGGGAAACGCTTGTTCTCGCGCAGGATGTCGCCGAGCTGCATCGCCGCTCCGGCCCGGCTCGGATATTGTGCCGACAGCTTCTGCAGCAGCACGATCGCCTCGTCGGTGCGGCCGAGCGCGTCGAGGTTGGCCGCGACCCGCAGTTGCGCCGACCAGTAATAGGGCGAATTCGACGGGATCTTGGCGAGAACGGCGAGGCTGCTTTGCGGCTGCTTTTCAGCGCTCAGGATATCCGACAACAACAGCTGCGCCAATGTCAGATGCGGCCGCAGCGCCAGCGCCAGACGGTCATAGAACAGCGCCAGATAGAGCGTCTCCGGATCGTTGACGACGCTCGCCAGGTCGAAGAAGGCCTCGGCAAGACCGGCGCGCGCCGAAGTGATGAGCGGTTTGGGCATGCCGGCCGGCTTTGCGTCCAGCACCGATTCGGCAAGCTCGCTGCCCGAATTTTCCTGGATGAAGCGCTGATAGATCTTTTTGGCCTCGGCGGGCTCGTTGTGACGCTCGTAGAAATTCGCCATCGCCTCGGTCAGCCGCCAGTTGAGACGGCCGGTCGCCGCCAGGGTTTCCTTGAAATTGGCCTTGGCCTTGTTCGGATGGCCGGCAAAATCGTAGAGCAGTCCGAGCTGAAAAAATTTGAGCGGGGCAAGACCGGCGAACTTGTCGAGCTGCTGCAATGCGGCGTCGGCGCCGGGCAGATCGCCCGCCGCCATCCGCGTCCAGGCCAGCGCCAGCGGCGCGACAAAGCGGTGCAACCCGCTCGCCGGCAGCGCCTCGGCCTCGGCCAGCGCCGCCTTGACGTCGCCCGCCTTCATCTTCTCGACCAGCAGCACAAGCTGGGCGGCGGCATTGGTCGGATCGAGACGCAGCGCGCTGCGGGCGAGCGCCGCGGCGCGATCGAAATTGCCGCCGGCGGCTTCCGCCAAAAACGTGCGCCGGATCAGCTCGGGCGAAGTCGGATCGGCCTTCAGCGCCTGTTCGAACCAGCTCGCGGCCGCGCGGTAGTCGCCCTCCTGCTCGGCATGTAGCCCCGCCAGATAGGCGCCAAGGGGCGTCGCCGCGGCGATCCCGGTAGTGGCCACAAAAAGCGGGAGCAGAACGCTCACAACCGAGCCTATGCGGGAGAGCCCGCCCCTGATTTTTCCCATCGATCCTCTACCCCCAACCGCGCGCGCCCCGGGGCGCGCTCTCACATGTTCGGATAGTTCGGCCCGCCGCCCCCTTCCGGGACGACCCAGTCAATGTTCTGCTCCGGATCCTTTATATCGCAAGTCTTACAATGGACGCAGTTCGGCGCATTGATCTGCAGCCGCGGCGCGCCCGCCGCATCCCTTACGATCTCGTAGACCCCGGCAGGACAATAGCGCTGTTCGGGCGAATCGTAGAGACGATAATTGACGGCGATCGCCTTTTCCGGGTCGCGCAGCCGCAGATGCGAAGGCTGGTCTTCCTCGTGGTTGGTGTTCGAAATGAAGACCGAGGAAAGCCGGTCGAAGGTGATCGTGCCGTCCGGCCGGGGATAGGCGATCCGCCGCGCCGCATGGGCCGGCACCAGCCTGGTGTGGTCGGGGTGGCGGTAGTGAAAGGTCCACGGCGCGGCGCCGCGAAACAGATAGGTGTCGAGCGCCGAATAGGTGAGGCCCGCCAGCAGCCCCCAGCGGAAGCTCGGGCGGATGTTGCGGGCCCGTTCCAGCTCCTCCCACACCCAGCTCGCTCTGAGCGCGCGCCCGACCTCCGCCGCGGCGTCGCCGCACAGGCGGCGGAACACCACCTCGGCCGCGATCATGCCCGATTTCATCGCCGTGTGGCTGCCTTTGATCTTCGGCACATTGACAAAGCCGGCGGCGCAGCCGATCAGCGCGCCGCCGGGAAAATCGAGCCGCGGGATCGCTTGCAGGCCGCCTTCGTTGAGCGCCCGGGCGCCGTAGCAGATGCGCCGCCCGCCCTCGAAAAACGGGCGGATCCGCGGATGCGTCTTGAAGCGCTGGAATTCTTCGAACGGGTTCAGAAACGGGTTCCAGTAATCAAGCCCGATGACAAAGCCGACCGCGACCTGCCGATTTTCGAGATGGTAGAGGAAGGAGCCGCCATAGGTCGCGAAATCGAGCGGCCAGCCGACGGTATGGATGACGAGACCGGGCTCGTGCCGCTCTTGCGCCACCTCCCACAATTCCTTGATGCCGATCGCATAGGTCTGCGGGTCGACGCCCTCGCGCAGGCGGAAGCGCGCGGTCAGGGTCTTGCTCAGCGAGCCGCGGCAGCCCTCGGCAAACAGCGTCTGGGAAGCGCGCAGCTCGACGCCGGGCTGGTAGCGCGCGGTCGGCTTGCCGTCCTTGCCGATGCCCATATCGCCGGTCGCCACCCCGCGCACCCGCCCGGCTTCGTCATACAGCACTTCGGCGGCGGCAAATCCCGGATAGATTTCGACGCCGAGCGCCTCGGCTTCTTTGGCCAGCCAGCGGCAGAGATTGCCGAGGCTGATGATGTAATTGCCATGATTGCGCATCTGCGGCGGCGTCGGCAGACGAAAGGCGCGCCTTTTCGTCAGGAACAAAAAGCGATCCTCCCGCGCCGGCGTCACCAGCGGCGCTCCCCTCTGGCGCCAGTCCGGGATCAGCTCATCGAGGGCGCGCGGCTCGAACACGGCTCCCGACAGGATATGGGCGCCGACCTCGGAGCCCTTTTCGACGACGCAGACCGCGACCTCGCGCCCGGCCGCCGCGGCGAGCTGCTTCAGGCGGATGGCGGCGGCCAGCCCGGCGGGCCCCGCCCCGACAATGACGACGTCGTAGTCCATCTGCTCGCGCGGCATGTCACCGTCTCTCACCGATGCTGCGCGCGCGACTATAAAGGAAAGGATCGCGGTGAAAACGGGGGAGCGCGGCAACTGTCCCTGTTTCCCCTCATGAAGCCCTCTTCCCGGCGGGCGGAAAGGGGAAAATACCGCGACGGAAAGCGGAGAGGCGGGTTCGGGGCGAGAGGTCGGGCGATGCGCGAGCGCGATGCGGCGGCGGCCTTGCTGCGCTGGTATATCGAGATGGGCGCCGACGAGGCAATCGCGGCCACCCCGCAAGACCGCCTCGCGCCGCCGGCGACCGCCCCGGCGCCCTCGCCGCCGCCGGCATCCGCTCCGGAGCCGCCCCGCCCGGCCGCCGCCGGCGCGGTCGCGGCGGCGCCGCCCGCCGCGCTGCTCGACTCGCCCGCAGAGGCGGTGCAATCGGCCCGTCTGCTGGCCGCGGCAGCCGATACGGTCGAGGCGCTGGCGGCCGCCGTCGCCCGGTTCGAGGGCTGCCCGTTGAAGCGCACGGCAACCAACACCGTCTTCATCGACGGCAATCCGCAGGCGCCGGTCATGATCATCGGCGAGGGTCCGGGCGCCGAAGAAGATCGCACCGGGCGGCCCTTCGTCGGCCGCGCCGGCCAGCTTCTCGACCGCATGCTGGCGGCGATCGGGCTCGATCGCACGCAGGTGCTGATCACCAATGTCGTCTATTGGCGGCCCCCCGGCAACCGCACGCCGACCGCCGCCGAGATCGCCGCCTGCCTGCCTTTTGTTCTGCGCCTGATCGCGCTGGTCAAGCCGAAGGTGCTGGTGCTGTGCGGCGGCACCGCCGCCGGCGCGCTATTGCCGCAGGGCGGGGGCATCACCCGGCTGCGCGGCCGCTGGTTCGATCTGCACGTTCCCGGTCTCGACAAGCCGGTGCCGACCCTGCCGACCTACCATCCCGCTTTCCTGCTGCGCAGCCCCGAGCGCAAGCGCGAAGCCTGGCACGACCTGCTCGCCCTCAAGGCCCGCCTTAAGGAGGCTCTGCAGTCCGATAACGCCGCTTCTGCACCCTCCGAATAGAAGCGCGGCCCCGATTTTGCGGGCCGCCCCGCGCTCGGCGACCGGATTGCCGTCCGCCCGGCCCGGACGGCGCCGGGATCCGCCCGCGGGGTCAGCCGAGCGTCGGCGGCGAGTCCTCGGGCGGCAGAACCGTGCCGGACAGCGGCTCGACCCAGACCAGGCGATCGCGCACCGCTTTGACGCCCGGCGTGTTTTCGACCAGGACCTTAAGCGCGGTGCGCTCGTGCTCGCTGGTATAAGTGCCGCCAAGATCGACAACCCCGTCCTTGACCCAGACGGCAACTTCGAAACGCGGGGCCCAGGGCTCGGCGGCAATCGCGGCGAGGATGCGCTCGCGGATTTCCTCGTCGCTGTAGCTGCCGGAGGCCGGCCGGGCCGCCATGTCGACGAGCGCGCGAACGAGGTCGGCGCGGCTGACGATGCCGACGAGCCGACCCTCGTCGATGACCGGCAGGCGCTTGATGCGGTGCTTTTCCATCAGCTGCACGACCTCGGCAAGCGGGGTATGCGGCGTCACCGACACGACTTGCCGGGTCATGACCTCGCCGACCTTGCGGGCATTGGCCTGAACATAATCGCGGGCCAGACGGGCCGGACCAACCAGCAGCTCCAGCCACCGGGAACGGCGGGGCGCCGTGCCGATCTCGGTGCGGCGCAAAAGATCGCCTTCGGTCACAATTCCAACCACGGCACCCGCCTCGACCACCGGCAGACCGCTGATCCGGTGCTGCAGCATCAGGCGCGCCGCTTCGATGATGCTCGTCTCCGGGGTCACGGTCAGGACCTCCCGGCTCATCACCTCCGCCGCATCCATCCTCGCTCTCCTTTTCGTCAACGGCGCCAGCGGCCGTTCCGCCACTGGCCCGCGGCCGGCCCGTTGCGACAATTGCGCAAGGGCCGGCGCGTCGGCCTTGATCTGGGTCAAGGCGGCGGTCTTCGCATCCCCTAGTCTGCCAAAACCTATGGCGGAACCGGGGCCGATGATCCTTATGCGCGATGATGGCGCGGCCGATCCCTGCAGACGGCCGTCAGCGGGGCGACGGCCCGGCAACGGAAGCGGCGATCGCGACGAGAATTGCAAGGATCACGCTGATGCCCAAGCGCCGTGCCCCGGCGCCGAGCGTATCCCCGAGCACGAATTGCAAGACCCGGTCGCTGCCTTGACAGAATGCCAGCACGCTCGTCTTTTCGGCCTCTTCGCTGCCATATTGGAGAGGGGGCATCACCGGCCTGCCGCCCCGGAAGAGCGGCGCGGCGCGCGGCAATCGGCCGGGGACCGGATCGGCGGCGAGGGCGCGATCGCCACCATCGACGGCAGGCCGAGGCCTCCCCTCCCGAGAACGCAGGCGCCCGGGACCGGCAAATCTGCCCGCGGCGTCGCCAAGGGCGGATCGGGAAAGAGCGCCCTGCCGCGAGCGGCCGTTACGGCCCGCCTCGATGTCAATTTGCCGTTTTGCATCCGCTCCTCCCGGCGGCCCCTGCGAAGCCTGCGCAAAGAGATGATTGATCCAGCTCAATGGTCAAGGAGCACGGCGGATTTAAACAGCCAGGCCGCTGCGAGAAGGCCGCTGCGGGCGGGGGCGGGAGGCATGCCGATCGCAAGCCGCGCGAAGCGGCGTCGAACCGGCTTGGCCGCGAGGATTGCGGGGCGGCCGGGCGGTCTCGCCGCAAGCGCCCGATAAGTAAAGACCAGGCAGGCAAAGCCCCCACGCGACCGCCGCGCCGCCAGGCAAGGCAGACCCAGCCAGAGGAGCGCGTCATGAGCGAATTCGGTCCGCTGCTGATTTTGGAAATCCCCCGATTGCGGCACTACGCCGCCAAACTGACCCGCGACAGGGTCGAGGCCGACGAGCTCGTGCAGAGCTGCCTTCTGCGCGCCCTCGTCAAGCAGGATCTGTGGCAGCCCGGCACCGATCTGCGCAAATGGCTGTTCACGATGCTGTACCATCAGTGGGTCAGCGAGCTGCGCCGCAGAGCCCGGGAACGCAACGGCTTGAGCAATGCCGAGAGGGCTCTGGCGCCGGCTCCCAACCCCGATCCGATCGACCGCATCCTCGCCCGGGAGATGGACCGGGCCATCACCGGCTTGCCGGAGGTGCACCGTCAAGTGATGCGCCGCGTCGCTCTTGACGACATGACCTACCCCGAGGCGGCGGTCGTGCTGCGCCTGCCTCAGGGCACGCTGCGCTCGCGTCTGGCCCGCGCCCGCGAAAAATTGCGCAGGTTCGCTGCCGAGGATGGCGCCGGCAGCCCGCGCCGGTATGCCGCATAACCTGCGCAGGGCGGCATTCGGGCCGAAAAGATCGTCCGGCGCGCGGAGGGCGGAGCCGCGATGCCGCCCGTGACGGCCGCTATCGAGGAGGCCGGCGTTGACGGCCTGCCCGGCCGCGTCGACCTCGATGCCGGGCGGTGTAACCGGCGATCGGTGCTTGTCGGACAGCGCGCCCGTAAGGGATTTTCCGTACGTAGTTTCCCATAAGGATCAATCCGGATTTCCGCCGGCGCGGAACACGCTCACCCTGCGGCCATCGCAAGCGATGGAGACAGCCATGCTCAAAGACTTTGGCGAAAGGCTGGACCGTTCCGGGTCGGCGAGCGCCGGGCTCGCATATTCCGGCCGCCTCGAGGCGCTGGTTGCGCTCGAACGGATCGGCGCCCGACGCAGCTTCGGGCGCGACGAGGCGATCTACGCCGAAGGCGATCCGTCGGATTCCTGGTACAAGGTGATCTCCGGAGCGGTGCGGATCTGCAAGCTGCTCGCCGACGGTCGCCGCCATATCGCCGAATTCTGTTTTGCCGGCGACTGCTTCGGCCTTGACGATACGCCAGAGCGGGCGTTTTCGGCGGAAGCCGTCGGTGAAGTCGTGGTCATGCGCTATCCGCGGCGGGCGACCGAGCGGCTGATCGGCGACAATGCGCAGCTGGCCCACCACGTATATGAGATGACCCTGCGCGATCTGGCCCATGCGCAAAGCCGCATGCTGCTTCTGGGGCGAATGACCGCCTGCGAGCGGGTGGCGCATTTTCTGCTTGAAATGGCCGAACGGCGCGATGTCGGCCGCAAGCTCGACCTGCCGATGTCGCGCAACGACATCGCCGACTATCTCGGCCTGACGGTCGAAACCGTCTGCCGCGTGCTGTCCGCCTTCAAACGCAAGGGCGTGATTGCGATCCCCGCTCCCCATGCCATAGAATTGCGCGACCGGCGCGCGCTCGCGGCGATCGGCGAGGCCTGACCCGGCGCGCCGACGACCCGGCCGGACCTCAGCGAACCAGAAGAATGTCGCAGGCAAGGCGCATGAACAGCTCGCGCACCCGCTCGGGCTGTCCTGCGAGATCGGCCTGGACGGCCAATACGCGGCAGTCGAGCTCGCTCAGCCGCCGCTCCAGCTCGGCCGGCTCGGCCGGCGCCAGTTCGATCTGCAGGCGCACCGAATAGGGCTCGATCTGCGCGGCAAGCCACGCCTCGAAGCCCTTTTCGGCGGCCAGATCGGGCGGGCAGATCACGGTCAATGCGCCGCCCGCCGCCTCCGCCAATTGCGCCGCCGCGGCCAGGAGCCGCGCCGAGCCCGCGCCGCGGTCGCGCAATACGGCCGAGACCGATCCGTCCGGCTCCCAGCTGCGCCGCGCCAGCAGCACCGAGCCCGGCACCTGTTCGATGGCCGACCACCAGCGCCACTCCACGCGAAAATATTGGCCGATCGGTCGCGTCAGGGCGCCGGCAACGATCAGATCCCCCGCCGCCGCGGCGACGAGCGGACCGCCGCCGGCGAGCCGCACGATTTCGAACGACCATTCGAGGCGGTGGCGCCGCGCCGCCGCGGCCAGCTCCCGGCGGGCGCGCTCGGCGGCGGCCCGCAACTGCCGCTCGATCTCTTCGGCCGACAGCGGCGCCGATCCCGCCGCCAGCGTGACGTGGCGGGCGACAGGCAGGCGCGCCAGGCGCAGGAGCTCCTCGTCCTCGACAAAGACGCCGTGCAGGCGCGACTTGGCATGAGCAGCCAAGCGCGCCGCAATCGCGATGGCGGTGCGGTTTTCCGAGACGGCGTCGAGCGGCACGACGACGCGTTCGATGCGCCCCTTCATGGCCGCCCTCCCGCCGCCTGGACCTGGCGGGCAAGCTCGGCCGCCTTGGCGGCAAACGCATCGAGACGATCGGCGACACGCCGGTTGATCGTGCCCGGCGGATAGACGCCCTCGGCATCGGGCTGCCCCGCCGGGATCCCGGTGAGCAACGCGATCCCCTGATCGACCGTATCGATCGGGTAGATGGCAAAGCGGCCTTCCGCCGCCGCCGCGACGACATCGTGGCGCAGCATCAAATGCCGGACATTGGCGGCCGGGATCACGACCCCTTGCTGCCCGTTGAGGCCGGCGGCGCGGCAGGCGTCGAAAAACCCCTCGATCTTCTCGTTGACCCCGCCGATCGCCTGGATCTGGCCGCGCTGGTCGACCGAGCCGGTCACGGCGAGCGCCTGCGTGATCGGCGCCTCGGCGAGCGCCGAGAGCAGCGCAAAGAGCTCGGCGGCCGAGGCGCTGTCGCCGTCGACGCCGCCGTAGGACTGCTCGAAGACGAGGCTGGCGTTCAGCGACAACGGCCGGTTGCGGCCGAAGCGGCCGCCGAGAAAACCGCCAAGGATCAGCACCCCTTTTGAATGCAGGGGACCGCCGAGCGCGACCTCGCGCTCGATGTCGACGACCTCGCCGCGGCCCAACCGCACCCGCGCGGTGATGCGGCTCGGAATGCCGAAAGAAAGACCGCCCAGGCCGATGACCGAGAGCCCGTTGACCTGGCCGATCGCGGTGCCCCCCGTCTCGATGCGGATCGCCTTGCGCGCGATCTCCTCCTGCAGCCGTCGATAGATGCGGTCGCCGCGCCGGATTTTGGCGTCGATCGCCGCCTGCACCTCGCTCTTGCCGACGACCGCCTTGCCGGCATCGGCGGCAAGCTGGTCGGCCTCGCGCAGCAGATCGGCAAGCGCGCGCATCTCGATCGACAATTTATCGCTTTCGCCGACGAGGCGGGCGGCGTGCTCGATGACCCGGGCGACGCCGTCGCGATCAAACGGCCGCAATTTCTCGCGCCGGGCGACCGCGCAGACAAGGCGCGCATAGAGCAGCGTCGTTTCCGGCGTGCGCGCGATGCGGTCGTCAAAATCGGCCGCGATCTTGAACAGGTCGGCGAATTCCTCGTCATAAAGGCTGAGCAGGTAATAAAGCGTCGGCGGGCCGAGCAGCACGACCTTGACATCAAGCGGGATCGGCTCCGGTTCGAGCGATACCGTGGTGGCCAAGCTCAAGAGCTGCTCCAAGGTCTCGATGCGGATCTCGCCGGCGTTGAGCGCGCGCTTCAGCGACGCCCAGCCGTAATTTCCGGCAAGCAGCTTGGTCGCATCGAGGATCAGATAGCCGCCATTGGCGCGATGCAGCGCTCCCGGAGCCAGCAGCATAAAATCAGTCACCAGCGCCCCGAAGCGCGCCATGTGCTCGACCCGCCCGACCAGGGTCTGATGGGTCGGGTTGTCCTCATAGATGACGGGCGCTCCCTGCCGGTCGCCGTTGTCGACAATGACGTTGACCTGATAGCGGCGAAACCGTCCTTCCTCGATCGCCGCCGCAAGGCCCGCCGGCATCGGGACGTCCGGCTGCGGCGGCACCGCCGGGGTCAAAAAATCGTCGGCATTGTCCTGAATGTCGCGCTCGACCTCATCGAGATAGCGGACGACTTCGGGCAGATCGCGATAAAGGGCGCGCAACTCTTCCATCAGCCCCGCGATCGCATGGCCGGTGGTCTCGCGGTTGAGGGCGCGAACCGCCTCGCGATGCTCGCGCTCCCATTGTGGCACCTGCCGCATCGTCGCCTCCAGCTCGGACTGAATCGCCGCGATTTCCTGCTGAATGCGTTCGCGCTCGGCCGCCGGCAGCTCTTCGAACATCTCCGGCGTCAAGACCTTGCCGTTGCGCTTGGGCGCCAGCGCCAGCCCCATCGGCGTCCGCAACAGCGCGATGCCGCTCTTCTCGGCGCGCGCCTGCAATGCGCCGAAAGCGGCATCGCTGCGCTCTTTGAATTGCTGTTCGAGAACCTCCCGGCGCGCCCGGTATTCGTCGCGCTCGAACGCCGCCGGCAAAGCGGCGCGCAGTTCTTCGACGAGGCGTTTCATCGCCTTCGCCAATCCGCTGCCGCGGCCGGCCGGCAATCGCAGCCGGCGCGGCTTTTGCGGATCGGAGAAATTGTTGACATAGCAGAAGTCCGGCGGCGTCGGCTCGCTCGCCGCCCGCTGCCGCAGCAGCGCCTCGACGAGGCTGTGGCGGCCGGTGCCGCTGGCGCCGAGCGCATAGACATTGTACCCTTTGCGGCGTATCCGCATCGCAAACGCAATCGCCTCGGTTGCCCGCTCCTGCCCGATCAGGCTGGGGGCTTCCTCGAGCTCGCTGCACAGCGCAAACGGCAGCTCGGCCGGATCGACGCGGCGGTAGAGCAATGCCGGCGGCAGCGGCCGTGCGAGCGCGAAAGCGCGGCTGTCGAGGCTTTCGCCAATGGCGGGCACGTCTGGTTCCATGGCCTTGTCCTGTGGCTGCAACGCATCGATCCCCTTTCCGGCCCTCGGCGCGCTCGGCCCGTTTTTACAAGGATCGCCGGTTTTCGGCATCCCCGAGGCGGGCACGGCCGGCGCCCGCCGGCCGCACCGTTTTACAACCGCCGCGGCCGCCGCGGCAAATCCGGCTCGGCCGCCGGGTGAGCGAATTCAAATCTGCGGCGCGGCGTTCGGATCGACCCGGACGAGCGCGTCGCGAACCTCTTTCACGCCCGGGACATTGCCGATGAGAACGCGCAACGCCTGGCGCTGCCGCTCATCGCCGACCGTCCCCCGCAGCTCGACCACCCCGTCCGATACGGACATCGCGATCGCGGCCTTAGGGACCCACGCTTCCTTTTTGAACTCGGCCAGGATCTGTTGATGGATCGCCTCATCGCCGCGCCGGGCCGGCGTCCCCGCCCGCCGCGCGCGTGCGGCGTAAGCATGCAACAGGTCGCGCCGACTGACAATGCCGACGACATAATCCCCCCGCACCACCGGAACCCGCTTGATATGGTGAGCCTCCATCAACTCGACGACGCGCTCGAGCGGGGCGTCCTCGGCGACCGTCACCACATCGGTGGTCATCACCTGCGCAACCGTGCGGCCATGCGCGCGCATATATTCTTCGGCCAGCCGCCCCGGCCCGAGCAGCAGGGCAAGCCAGCGCTCCCGCCGGCGTTCGGTGCCGCTCTCCGCCCGTCGCAGGAAATCGCCCTCGGTCACGATACCGACGAGTTTGCCGCCCTGCCCGATGACCGGAAATCCGCTGATATCGTATTGCAGCATCAGCTCGGCGGCACGGAGTGCGGGCGTCTCGGGTTCCACCGAGATCACCCCCCTTGTCATGACGTCTTTGACTTTCATCGCCATCCTCTCGGCTGACCCGCGCCTGTCTCGCCCGGTCGCGGCAAAGCCGCCTTGATCTACCTCAAAGCGGCCGTCCGGCGCGAACGTCGGGGTGCGATTTTACGTTCCCTGCGCAGGGATCCCGCGCCGGCGCGCGGCGGCAGGAGCGAGAGCGCGGCTCCAGGGCCCGGTCGCGGCTTCCGGTTGATGTGGATCAGAGCGGATCGGCTGCGGCCGGATATCTTAACGCCATGAATGATCGGGCCGAGCTGCTGCGCCGCCGGATTGCCGCCTATCGCCGACATCTTGCCGAAGGGGTCGATGACGAACTGGCGCAGCTCTATCTTTGCGAGATAACAGTCGCCGCGGCGGAGCTTGCCGAAATTGAACAGGGCGACAAAAATCGCGGGCGCGCCCGCTCCTAGACCAAGCCAAAGCCCCGATGCGGACGCAATCGCAAAACGGGCGGGCCCGGGCGGCAAAGACCGGGTTGATTGATGCAGATCAAGTCGCAATGCAGCGACGCGCTGCACCCTTCCGCTGCTGCACCCGATCGGGAGGAAAGGCGATGACCAACGCGGAGAGATTGCGGGAGCTGGCTGCCTGGTATCGCGACTTTGCCGAAAAAACCGAGAACCCGTGGATCTGGGCCGCGCGCCTGCGGATGGCGCAGGCGCTCGAAGCCGAGGCGCGGCTGGTCGAGCATCGGCCGGGTTCGCCCCGGCCTACCGCGCGACAGGAAGGGTAAACGAGAAGACGGCTCCGCCTTCGGAGTTGGGTTCGGCCCACAGGCGGCCGCCATGGCCTTCGACGATCGACCGGCAGATCCACAATCCGACTCCCAGACCCTGCGTCTTGGTCGTCACAAAGGGCTGAAACAGCCGGCCGGCGATCGCCGCGGCAATGCCGGGGCCGGTATCAGCGATGCGCACCACCACCATCCCCTCCGCCCCCGCTTCGGCCGCCACCGTCAGCTCGCGCCGCGCGCTCTCGGCCATCGCCTCCACCGCATTGCGCAAAAGATTGACCACAACCTGTTGGATCTGCACCTTGTCGGCCACCACCGCCGGCAGATCCGCCGCCACCTGAAGGCGCACCCGCACGCCGTGCCGCTGGGCGCCAACCAGCGCCAGCGCCGCCGCCTCCTCGATAACCGCCCGCAGGTTCTCGGCCCGCCGTTCTCCTTCCTCGCGGCGCACGAACCCGCGCAGCCGCCCGATCAGCGCGGCGGCGCGGGCGATCTGCGCTGCCGCCTGGTCGAGAATGCCGGCGACCCGCCCGGCCTCCGCCTCCCCGCCGAGCAGCCGCCGCCCGGCCTGCAGGTAATTGGCCGCCGCCGTCAGCGGCTGGTTGACCTCATGCGCCAGCCCCGCCGCCATCTGCCCCATCTCGGTCAGCCGCGAAACCTGCGCCAGTTCGGCCTGCAATTCCTGCAACCGCCGTAGCGTGCGCTGCTGCTCGCTCAGATCACGCACAAAGCCGGTGAACAGCCGCCGCCCCGCACCCTCGACCTCCCCCACCGCCAGCTCGATCGGAAAGTTGCTGCCGTCCTTGCGCTGCCCGGTCACAACCCGGCCCAGCCCGATGATCCGTCGCTCCCCGCTCGCCAGATAGCGCGCAATATAGCCGTCATGATGCTCGCGATAGGGCGAGGGCATCAGCATGTTGACATTGCGCCCGAGCACTTCGGCGGCGGCGTATCCGAACATGCGCTCGGCGGCGGCGCTGAAGGATTGCACAATGCCGCGCTCGTCGATAATGATCAGCCCTTCCGGCACCGTATCGAGGATCGCCCGCAGCTGCGCCGCATCCTCGCGCCACGCTTCCGTCGCCGCCCGCGCGATGCTGATGTCGCGGGTGATCCGCAACACCCCGATCAGGCCGCCCGCCGCGTCGCGGATCGGCGCCACCGTCAGCGCCACCGGAAAGACGCGCCCGTCCTTGCGCCGCCGCTCGCTCTCGCAGCGCACCACCTCCTCGTCGCGCCCGATGCGGGCGAGGAGTTCATCCATCTCCGCCGCCCGCCCCGGCGGCGCCAGCAGCGCCACCGGCCGTCCGATCATCTCCGCCGCCGCATAGCCGAAAATCCGCTCGGCCGCCCGGTTCCACCCGGTCACCACGCCCGCCGGCGTCGTGCTGACGATCGCATCCTCCGCCGCCTCAACAAGCGCAGCCACCAAACTTGCCGGCGGCGGCGGTTTCAGCTCGGTGTCATTCATGTCGCACGAGAATAGTCCGGGGCATCGATCGGATCCATATCCCTCCCGCCGATTTGATCCACGTCAAGGTGGCGGACCACCGCCGGGCCTAGCAGGGGCGAGGGGGGAGGACCATGCGTGATGATCTTTATCCTTGACGATGACGAGGCGGCGCGCGACTCGCTGCAGGTCTTGCTCGAATGCGAGGGACTGACGGCGCGGGGGTTCGCCTCGGGCCGCGAATTCCTCGATAGCGTGCGGCCGGCGGCGGGGGACTGCCTGCTGCTCGACCTGCACATGCCGGCCATGAGCGGATTTGACGTCCTCGAGGCCCTGCGCCGGCGCGGCGACGGCGTGCCGGTCATCGTCGTCACCGGCCATCCCAGCGCCGCCGCCCGGACCCGCGCCCTGGCCGCCGGCGCCTTCGCCTTCCTCGCAAAACCCTACCGCGCCGACGAGCTGCTCGATCTCGTGCGCGCCGCCTTGCGGCGGCGCCCGCCTTCCGGAACGCCGGGCTGACACCGCCGCGGGCGGCAGCGTCACGGTTCCGCCTCGCGGCCGCGGGCCGGTTGCGACAACAACTCTTCAAACCGCGCGCGATCAATGATCCGCAAACGGCGGCGGTCCGTAAACCGCACGATATTGCCGGCGATCAGAGAACGAAATGACCGGCTGACCGTGGACAGCGGCATCCCGACATAATCGGCAATGTCAGAGCGGCTCATCGGCAGAGGGATGTCGTCCCCATTCATCCCCCGTTCCTGCTGCAGGCGCTGCAACATCGCAATGAACATCGCTATCCGTCCGATCGCGTCATGGCGCGCCAGGATCAGGGCGTGGCATTGCGCCGCGCGCAGTTCGTGGGTCAGCTTCAACAGCAGCGAATAGTCGAGCGCAGGATCGGTGCGGACCAGATTGTCGAGGGCGGGGAGCGATATCCGGTAGGCGGTGACGGCCGTCACCGCCTCGGCCTGATTGACATAAACGCCCTCCTCGGCGAGGCCGATCAGATCCCCGGCGAACAGGAAAGCGACAATGCGCCGCCTCCCGCCGGTCAGGGTGCGAAAGGCCTTCACGACGCCCGCGGCAATGTTGTAGACGAAATCGGCGGGATCGCCCTCACGGTAGATCGTCGCGCCCCGCCGGAAATGAACCCGCATCGCGATGCGGGCGAGCAGGCCGCGCTCCCGCTCGTTCAACAAGGCCACGGCCCTGCCATCCGCGGTTTCGTGGAACAGCACGGCCGAGATCGCCGGCCCTGCGGCAACGGCATTGCGTTGATTGTCGGAAATCGCCGCCTCGCTTCGCTGGCCTCAGTCCCCCTCCGGGAAGCGCAAAGAATTTTTGCCGCCCGGCCGGCCGCCATTGTGGCGCGGCCGGGGGCGGATGCAACCCTGCGCAGCGCAAAAAATCAGCGTGAATTTGATCGCGGTCAAATTTACCCCCGCCGGCCGGCGCTAACCTGCCGGCCAGCGGGGATAAGGGAAGAGGCAACCGCGGGAGGCGGTCCGTGATCTCGAATGCGGATCTGGCCGAACGACATGCAAGGAGAGCCGCATGAGTTCGCCGCCGCCATCGCCGGAGGCAAGCCGCCGGGAAACAGCGGCGGCTCTCCACGAGCTCAGCGAGAGCCTGACGGCCATCACAAACTATGTCGAAACGGCATCGCGATTGCTGCATCAGCCCGCGCGATCGCACCGGGATCTCGCCGCAATCCTGGACAAGGTCTCGGCTCAAATAGGACGGACTCATGCGCTCATGCGGCGGCTGCGCGGATTAATCGGATGAGAGGGCGGCAAAACTCGAATGCCGCCGCGACGGCAAGATCACCGCGACGCAGAGCGGCTCCCCGTGCCCCCTGCCAAAACTGTCCAATAGGGCGGCCAGATCCGCCTTCGAAGTATCCGCCGGAAGCTCGAACAACAGGGAGCCTTCGCGGTAGAAAGCCATGACCCGGGCCCGCGCCTGTCGGACGTTCCGCATGTCCAATCCCCCTATGCGATTTTTGCGCAGGATATCGGCAAAGCCGGCGGCGGCGATTGATCTGGCTCAATGACCGGCGGCGGCGCGCGCGACCGAATGATGATGGACATGACCCGCCGCGGGAGGAGGGCATGGCGGAAGACCTGCACCGCGCCGTCCGCCGGTTCTACAGCCGGGCCATTACGCGCGGCCACACGGAGCGCGCGGCTTTCAACGCCGCCGCCGCGCTCATCGCCGCAAGGGTGCCGGGCCTGTCTTTGCCGCAGGCGCGCCGGCTGGCGGCGCAGATGCTGTGCTGGGAACCGGGCCCCCCGCTCCTCCCCGAGGAGAGCGAACAATGACAAAGTCATCGCCGAAAAAGGAGCGCCGCCAGGACGGAACGTCGCCCGACCCGCCGCGCCCCGCCGAGACCCCGCCGCCGGCCGCGCCCGAGCGGCTGCCGCGCCCGAGCGAGATGCGCATCCTCCACCTCTGGAGGCCCCCGAACATGGCTTCAAGCTACCGCGTCGATTTCTTCAACACCTTCGCGAGAAACGAGAAGACCTACAAAGTCTGCCAGCGTTCGATCGTTGTCACCTCGGCATGCTGCGCCGAGGAGGCGCGCAGGATCGCCCAGGCGCGTTTTGCCGAGCTTGAAGGGGTGCCCCATTGGAGCATTCATGCGGCGGAGATCGAGGTGGTCCCGCTCGGCGGCGAGGAGCCTGCCCGCACCGGCACGGATCGCGATACCGGGCGCGCCGCCTCTCCCCGGCCCGGCGGACGCGATCGGCATGCCGGCAAGCCCCGCTCGGCAAGCAAACGGCCGTGATCGTCGCGGCCGCAGGCAAGCGCGATGCGGCCGCCTGCGCGGTCAGGGGGCGAGCTCCCCGTCGCTTCCGGGCTGATCCCACGGCGCGCGCGGCTGATCTCCGCCCGGTTCGGCATCCGCCTGCGGCATCGCCAGCAGCCGGCGGATGCGCTCCTCGGTGGCCGGATGATCGCGCAACAGCGCCGGCATGCGGATCACCCTGACGCCGGGAAACCGCGCCGCCAACAGCCTTTGTTCGCGGCGATGCATCCTGATCAGGGCCGCGGCGAGACCGGCGGGATCGCCGGTCAACTCGGCCGCTTCGAGATCGGCCTCGCCTTCGCGCTCGCGCGACAGCGCCAGCCGCAGCAGGCTGATGCCGAGCGGAGCGACGACGAGCAGCGGCAGCGGGGCGAGAGGATAGCTTGGCACCGCGGCGGTCCGCAGGACAAGCCCGAAGAGGAGCAGCAGCAATGCCAACTGAGCCAGCATCCGGGCCAGCTGCCCGGCCACCATTGCCAGCTGCATCAGGGCGATGTCGCCGTTGCGGACGTGCACAATCTCGTGCGCGAGAATGCCGCGGATCTCGCGGGCCGTCATCTCGGCGAGGAGCCCTCGCGAGAGCACGATCGCGGCATCGCCGCCGGCGCCGATCGTGAACGCCACCGGCACGCCCGCCTCGGTCACGAACAGCGCCGGCATCCGGGAAAGCCGAGCGGCCCGGCACAAGCGATCAAGAATGGCATAGAGGAGGGGCGCTTCGTTGCGCGCGATCAGGCGGGCGCCGAGTGCGCGCAACACAATCCCCGGCGGGATCTGCCGAACGATCAGCAACGTCAACACGCCGCCGGCAAGGCTCAACAGCACCCCGTCCCCTCCGGCGACAAGCCAGCCGCAATAGCCGAGCAGCGCCGCCATTGCCGCCAGCAGCATGGCGGCATGACGCCGGCTGCGCCGGCGCCGGCGCGCACTCGCGGTCCGCACCGCCACGGGCCACCCCGGGGCCGACGCGTGCCGGGGATCAACCGCTTCCCGCCTCAGCTTCCCCATGATCCGGCCCTTTCCCGCACGCACCTTTGCCGCTTGCCGCTTAACATTCGGCACCGGCGCCGCATCTTCCTTGATGTAGGTCAAAACGAGGGCGGTTCCGGCTTCGAGAGCCGCCCAGCAAATGCCGCCGCCGGCCTGCCTCACCATTGCCGAACTTGACGCCTCGAACTGCCGCGCCAGCGCGTCGAGAAGAGCATGGCCGTCATGGACCGGCCGAGGATGGCGGGGCGATGCGCGTTGCTGCGCCCGGCCGGTGTGCCGCCAGGGCGATAAAGCCGGCGCCGCAGGTGGTCAGCCGCCCGAGCCGCGGGTCGAGCCGCACCATCCTCCGGGCGAGCCAACCGATCGGCGGATAGTAGACGGCCCCGCGCATCTCCGCGACCGCAAGCCCGGCGCTTTCGGCCAGGGCGGAGAGTTCGGCCGCGCTGCGAAAGCGCGCCCGACGCCAAGTCGGCGATCCGAGCCAGCCGCGCACGTGGCGGATCACCGCCCATGCGCTGCAACGCCCCAGCTCGCCGATGACGAGCCGTCCGCCCGGCCGCAGCACCCGCGCCATCTCGCGGATCGCCTGGGCGGCATCCGGCACAAAGCACAGGACAGTCACCGCGACAACGACATCAAACGCGGCCTCCCTGAACGGGAGCTGCTCGATCCGCCCCCGGACAAGACCGGCATCGAGCCGAGCGCCGGCCAGGCGCGCGCGCGCCGCCGCGAGCATCCTCGCATCGGCATCAAGGCCGACGGCGCGCGCGCCGCGCCTTGCGGCGGCGCGGAGCAGCGCCCCGTCGCCGCAGCCGGCATCGAGCATGCACCGCCCGCCGAGCTTGCCCGTCAGCTCCAGCACCAGCCGCCGCTCGATCGCTTCCGTCACTCTGCCGAGCGATGTCGCCCGCCACGCCCTGTAGGCCTCGGGACCGATCCTCTGATAACGGCTTCCCCGGCTCATTCGGGGCTCCCGGGGAAGCGGGCCAACCCCGGACCATGACCGGCCGGCGCCGCGGCCGATCCGAAGGAGGTCATGCCGCATCCGCGGACCCGATCGCGGCGGTGCGCCTTGGCGCTCTCAGCGCCAAGACGCCCACCAGAGGGTGACAATGAACACCGCAAAAGCGGCAAGGATGAGGCCCAATACGGCCATATCCGACGACGACATGGGACCCTCCGCTCTCCGCGCAACCCTCGCGAAGAGCGGTCGGCCTCTCCTTGATATGGATCAATTCGGCAAGTTCCGGTCACGGCAAATCAATCAGCCAGGGATGGCGCGAGGCGCCGGCTCGCTTCCGGAAAACCGGTCGATGGCATTGACGAACAGGCGGTACTTGACCTGGGTCGCGGTTACGTCGCGAAAATAATTGACGAGATCACCCCACGGGTCGGTCAGTCGTCCTATCCCGGATAGGAAAGCGACGACGCTGCCGATCTCGAGACGGCCGGTATATACCCACCAGCCGCCAACCAGGAAGGCAGCGATAACCTGCAAATGCGTGCCGAGATTCATCAAAAAATTCATCGTAAACTTGAGACGAAAGATTCCCATGTCGAGGGCGAAGGCGCGCTCGATCATCTGCTCGTCGAGCCGCCCGGACGGGTCCTTTTGCTCGCCGTTGGCGATCACTCCGATGCCGAGGCGGCGCAGTACCTGAATGCGGGCGCCGGTGCGCCGGTTCACCGCCGCCTGCAGCAGCGGAACGAAGACGAACTGCGGCACAAAAATGGCAAATGCGGCAAGGGCCATCCAGGGATCGATATGGACGATATAGGCCAGCACCGAAAGCAGGATGCCGCACTGCAGCAAGGGCTCGGAGATGCTCTCGCCAAGAAAGCCGCCGATCGGCTCGACTTCGGCGACGATCATCGCGCTGGCGATCCCTTGCGCTTCGGCGGCGGGCGAGGCGGCGGGCGGCGCCGCGACGACGGCCCGGATGCGCCTGCGCAGATCGCGCTTGGCGCGCTCGCCGACCCAGCCGCGATAGACATTGAGCCCGAGCTTGGTCGAACCCTGGACGAGAACGATGCCGGTATAGCCGAGAGCGATCAGCACGACCCGGCGAAAGGCGCGACCTTCGACAAGGTCGTTGACAGCCCGCCGCTGCAGTTCGAGCGGCACGACATCGAGCACAAACACGATGATCGTAAGCAGCGACAGCAGCGCCTGGTGAACCGCACTCGTCGCGACGACGTAGCGGAAGATATTGGCGGGCAATCCGGCTCCGACGGGCAGCCGCGGTCGCGACATGCCGGGGAGAGCAATGCCGAGGGGATCGAGCATTGAAGCGGCGATATTCGAAACGGCTTTGGCTACAATAAAGGCGGCCTGTCGACCCGCCATTGATTCAGGTCAAGACGCCGGCCGCAGCATGCTTCATATTGTGTTGCGGCGCGAAGAGATGATCCGGGTCGATCGCATGTGCGAATTGTTTTGCCTGTCGAGCCGGGTTCCGACGGTGGCGACATTCTCGCTCGAACGGTTTGCCGCGCACGGCGTCGCGGCGGAGGCGGGCGTCGACGGCTGGGGGCTGGCCTTTTACGAGGGCCGCGACCTGCGCCTCTATCGCGAGCCGGAGCCAGCCTCGAACAGTCCCTGGCTCGCCTTTATCGCCCGGGCGCGATTGCCAAGCCGCCTCATCCTCTCGCATATCCGGCGCGCCACAAGAGGCGCCATTTCGCTTGCCAACACGCAGCCCTTCGTGCGCGAACTCGGCGGCCGCCGGCACGCTTTTGCGCATAACGGGGATCTTGCCGGTATAGCGGAGCGCCATGCCGGGGAATGGCGGCACTTCCAGCCGGTCGGGGAGAGCGATTCCGAGATCGCCTTTTGCCTCCTGCTGCAACGCCTCTGGCCGCTATGGAGCGCGGGCGTCGTGCCGCCGATCGAGCGCAGGATCGAAGTCTTCGCGCGCTTTGCCGCACAGATGCGCCGCCTTGGTCCGGCCAATTTCCTCTATGCCGACGGCGATGCGCTGTTCGCGCATGGCGACCGCCGCAAGCAGAAAGACGGCACGATCGCGCCGCCGGGATTGTGGCGGCTCGAACGCCGCTGCGCCGCCGACCCCGATGCCTTGCCGCAGGCCGGGATCGCTCTTGAAGGCCGGCCGCAGGAGCTCGTGCTGCTGGCCAGCGTGCCGCTGACCGACGAGCCGTGGGTCCCGCTGGCCGCCGGCGAGGTGATCGTCGTCAGGGAGGGGGCATTGCTGGCGCGGGATCCGCGATGACGGTCGTCGACAAGCCGCCGCCGCAACCGGAGGCGCCCGAAGCTTCTCGCGTTGCCGGCGCGCCGGCGCGGCAGGCGAGCGCGGTCAGAACGCCGGCGCGCCGGCGCTTGCTGTTGCTGCTGGCGGTGGCGGTGATGCTGGGGATCGCCGCCGCACTTTATTTTCGGCTCAATCGCCCGGGCGCGGCCTACATATTGCAGCTCTACGGCAATGTCGACATTCGCGAGGTCAGCCCCGCCTTCAACGATTCGGGCCATATCACGCGGCTCCTCGTGCAGGAGGGGGATCGGGTCAAGGCGGGCCAGTTGATCGCCACTCTCGACGATACCCGCTACGCCGCAGCCTTGGCCCAGGCCGAAGGCAACATGCGCAGCCAAGGGCAGGTGCTGGCCAAGCTTCTCGCCGGTTCCCGCCCGGAAGAGATTGCCGAGGCCAAAGCCACGATGGACGCGCTTGCGGCAACCTACCGCAATGACGAGATCAACTACCGCCGCGCCGAGGCCCTGGCGCAGACCGGGGCCGGCACCCTTCGGCAGCGCGACGACGCCAAGGCGGCCTTCGCGGCGGCCCGGCAGCAATACGAAGCAGCGCGCCAAGCCTATATCCTGGCCGTCAAAGGACCGCGCGCCGAGGACATCGCCGCCGCGCGCGCCGCCTACCAGGCGGATCAGGGCGCCGTCGCGCTGGCCCGACGGGAACTCGCCGACACCAAGCTCTACGCGCCGGCGGACGGGGTTGTCGAGGACCGCATCCTCGAGCCCGGCGACATGGCTTCGCCGACGACGCCGGTCTATACGATCGCCCTGACGAGCCCGCTGTGGGTGCGCGCCTATGTCGCCGAAAGCGATCTCGGCAAGATCGCTCTCGGCATGCCCGCCGCGGTGACGACCGACAGTTTTCCCGGCCGAGTCTATCACGGCTGGGTCGGCTACATCTCGCCGATCGCCGAATTCACGCCGAAGACGGTCGAGACGCCCGAACTGCGCACCGCGCTCGTCTATCAGGTCCGCATTTACGTCTGCGATGCCCGCAATGAATTGCGCCTCGGCATGCCGGCGACCGTGCGCATCGACCTGCGGCGCAAGCCGGCGGGCGTCGCCGCCCCGCCCGGCTGCGGGAGCCCCGATGCCGTCCCGCGCTGAAACCGCGCCGGCATTGCGGCTGCAGGACGTGACCCGCACCTTCCGCGCCGGCAAGCGGATCGTCGTCGCGCTCACCGGCGTCAGCGGGCAGACGGCGCGCGGCGCGATCACCGGGTTGATCGGCCCCGACGGGGCGGGCAAGACGACGCTGATGCGCCTTATCGCCGGCCTGCTGCGACCCGATCGGGGCCGGATCGAGGTGCTCGGAATCGATGTCGGGCGCGACCCGCTCGCCGTGCAGGCGCGGCTTGGCTACATGCCGCAACATTTCGGTCTTTATGAGGACCTCAGCGTCCGGGAGAATCTCGATCTTTATGCCGATCTGCAGGGTCTGCCGCCGGCGCAGCGCGGGGCGCGTTACGCCGAGCTACTGCACATGACCGGGCTCTCGCCGTTCACCGCGCGCCTGGCCGGCCGGCTTTCGGGCGGCATGAAGCAGAAGCTCGGCCTCGCCTGCACGCTGGTGCGCGCTCCCGAGATGCTGCTGCTCGACGAGCCGACCGTCGGCGTCGATCCGGTGTCGCGGCGCGAGCTGTGGGAGATCATCGACCATCTGAACAACGCCGCAGGGATGACGGTATTGTTCAGCACCGCCTATCTCGACGAGGCCGAGCGCTGCGGCCAAGTGCTGCTTCTGCACGAGGGCCGGCTTCTTGGCGCCGGCGATCCGAAGAGTTTCACCGCCCGCATGCGCGGGCGCAGTTTTCACGTCGCCGCCGCCGGCCTCGGCAAGCGAGGCCTGCAAGAGCGGCTCGCCGAGGCGCCGGGCATACTCGACGCGACGATAGAGGGCGAGCATGTGCGCATCGTCACCGCAGCGGCCGCCGCGGCGCAGGCGGCGGCGATACCGTCCGGTTTGGACGGCGTCGTGACGACCCCGGTCGCGCCGCGTTTCGAAGACAGCTTTATCGCGCTGCTGCGCGAGCGGGTGCCGGCTCGTTCGCCGCCGCCCGCCCGGCCGACCGCGGCGGCGCCGGCCTTGGCGGAGGGCGAGGAGGAGATCGTGGTCCGCCACCTCTCGCGCCGCTTCGGCAATTTCGTCGCGGTCGACGACATCAGCTTCAGCGTGCGCAGGGGCGAGATTTTCGGACTGCTCGGCGCCAATGGGGCCGGTAAATCCACGACATTCCGCATGCTGTGCGGGTTGCTGCCGCCCTCGGCGGGAACCCTGCGCGTCGCCGGGTTCGATCTGCGCCGCGCGGCGGCGGCGGCGCGCGGACGGATCGGCTATATGGCGCAGAAGTTTTCGCTCTACGCCGACCTGTCCGTGCGCGAAAATCTGCGCTTCTTTTCGAGCGCCTACAAGCTGTACGGAGCGCGGCAACGACAGCGCATCGAATGGGCGCTGTCCGCCTTCGCGCTCGGCCCGGTCGCCGAAGCAAAAAGCGGCGATCTGCCGCTCGGTTACCGCCAGCGCCTGGCATTGGCCTGCGCGCTGATGCACGAGCCCGACATCCTGTTTCTCGACGAGCCGACCTCCGGCGTCGATCCGCTGGCGCGGCGCGAGTTTTGGCGGCGCATCAACGGGCTTGCCGAAGCGGGGGTGACGATATTGGTGACGACGCATTTCATGGAGGAGGCGGAATACTGTGATCGGCTGGTCATCATGGCCCAGGGCCGCATTCTGGCCGAAGGCACCGCCGAGGCGCTGAAGGCGCGGGCGCGCACCCCCGACAACCCTGATCCGACCATGGAGGATGCGTTCATCGCCCTGATAGAAGCCGATGCGGCGAGAGCGAAAGCGGCATGAACGCCGATATGTCCCGCCGCCTTGTCGGCCTGCTTCGCAAGGAATTCCTGCAGATCCTGCGCGACCCGTCGGCGATCGCCATCGCCTTCCTGCTGCCGGCACTGCTGCTGTTGTTGTTCGGCTACGGGGTCTCGCTTGACGCCAAGAACGTTCCGATCGCGCTGGTTGTCGAACGCCCCGGCCCGCTGACCGCAAGCTTCACCGGCAAGTTCGCGCAGTCGGCCTATTTCCGGCCGCGGCGCTTTGCCAGCTTGCGCGAGGCCGAGGCGGCAATGGCGGCGCGCCATGTTCAGGGCATCGTCTGGCTGCGCGGCGATTTCTCGCGGCGCGCCGAGAGCGCCGGGGCGGCGCCGATCGGCGTCATCGTCAACGGCGTCGACGCCAACAATGCGCGCCTGGTCGAAGGCTACATCCAACAGGTCTGGGGCAACTGGCTGGCGGCGCAGGCAATAGCGGCCGGCCGCGCCGCGCCGCTGCCGGTCGATCTGGAGCCGCGGGTGTGGTTCAACCCGGCTGTCCGCAGCCGCGACTACCTCGTGCCGGGCCTGATCGCGATCAACATGACGCTGACCGGGGCGCTGCTGACCGCGCTCGTCATCGCCCGCGAATGGGAGCGCGGCACGATGGAAGCGCTGATGGTGACGCGGGTCACGATCCGGGAGATCTTGCTTGCCAAGCTCCTCCCTTATTTCACGCTCGGCATGGGCGGGATGGCGGCTTCGGTGGCGATTGCGGTGTGGCTGTTTGCCGTGCCGCTGCGGGGATCGCTGGGGGTCCTGATCGGCGCCGCTTCGCTGTTTCTGTTGGCGGCGCTCGGCATGGGCCTGCTGATCTCGAGCTTTGCGCGCAACCAGTTCGTCGCCGGCCAGATTGCGATCATCACGACGTTCCTGCCGGCGTTCATCCTGTCCGGTTTCATCTTCGACATCGGCAGCATGCCGGCAGCGATACAGGCGATCACCCATATCGTCGCCGCGCGCTATTTCGTCGCGATCCTGCAGACCCTGTTCCTGGCCGGCAATGTCTGGTCGGTGATCCTGCCCAATGCGGCAGCCCTCGCGGTCATGGCGGCCGTGTTTCTCGGCGCGGCGCGGCTCCTTGCGCGCAAACGCCTGGATTAAGCGATGTGGCGGCAAGTTCTCGCTCTAGTTGTCAAAGAGCTATTGGCGATCCTCAAAGACCCGAAGAGCCGGTTCGTGGTGATCGGTCCGCCGTTGATCCAGCTAATCGTTTTCGGCTATGCGGCGAGCTTCGACATCAATCACGTCCCGATCGCCGTATACGATGCCGACAACAGCGCCGCTTCGCGTGACCTCGTCGCGCATTTCGTCGGTTCGCCGTCGTTTCGCGAGGTCGCCCAGCTGCACAGCGAGCGGCGGATCAAGGCGCTGATCGACTCGCGGCGGATCGCGATGGCGCTGGTCATCGATCGCCGCTTCACCCGCGATCTCTATCTGCATCGGCCGGCGCCGGTGCAAGCCATTGTCGACGGCCGCAACTCGAATACCGCGCTATTGATCCTGGGCTACGCCAATACGATCGTCAATAATTTCGCCCTCGACTGGATCGCGCGCCATGGCGGACAAGCCCCGGCGGCCGTGCTCGATCCTCGCGCCTGGTACAATCCGGCTCTGCTGTCGCGCTGGTTTATCGTGCCCGGCATCGTCGCGCTGCTGACCCAGGTGGTGACCCTGCTCGTCGTCGGATTGTCGGTCGCACGCGAGCGCGAGGCGGGAACTTTCGACCAGCTGCTGGTGACGCCGCTGCGGCAGATCGACATCCTGCTCGGCAAGGGGCTGCCCGGCTTGCTGATCGGCACGATCGAGGCGTCCGTCATCATTCTTGCCGCAGTGGGGTGGTTCGCGGTGCCGCTGCGCGGTTCTCTGCCTGCTCTCTATCTCGGGCTCGCGCTGTTTGTGACGGCCGTCACCGGCATCGGGCTGGCGATCTCCTCGATCGCGGTCACCCAGCAGCAGGCGCTGCTCGGCTCGTTTCTGTTCATGGTGCCTTCGATCATCCTGTCCGGCTTTGCGACGCCGATCGCCAACATGCCCGTGGCGATCCAGCAGCTGACCTATCTCAATCCGATGCGCTATTTTCTGATCATTGTGCGCGGCGTCTTCCTCGAAGGATCCGGCTTGCGCGCGATATGGCCGCAGCTGTGGCCGATGGCGCTGATCGCTCTTGTCACCCTCTGGGTCGCCGGCTGGCTGTTTCGCAGGCGCGTTTATTGACGGGGTCGCGGCGCCGGAGCCGGAAGCCCCGGCTCGGCGGCACCGCCGGGGCCAAGCTCAGGGTTTGGCGGCTTTCCTGTGCTGCGCCAGCAGCAGGGCGATGGCGCAGGAAGCAAGGCGAGCCAGCGTCTTGTCGGCACGGCTGGTCAGGATGATCGGCACGCGGGCGCCCAGCACGATGCCGGCAACCTCGGCATCCGCAAGGTATTCGAGCTGCTTTGCCAGCATGTTGCCGGCTTCGAGATCGGGCACGACAAAGATGTCGGCGCGGCCGGCCACCGGCGAGATGATCCCCTTCGTCCGGGCCGCTTCCTCCGACACCGCATTGTCGAAGGCGAGCGGGCCGTCGAGGATGCCGCCGGTAATCTGGCCGCGCTCGGCCATTTTGCACAGCGCCGCGGCATCGAGCGTCGAGGGAAGCTTCGGCGAGACGGTCTCGACCGCAGACAGGATCGCCACCTTGGGCACGGCAATGCCGAGCGCATGCGCCAGATCGATGGCGTTCTGAACGATGTCGCGCTTGTCCTCGAGGGTCGGAGAGACATTGACGGCGGCGTCGGTAACAAACAGCGGCCGCGGATAGCCGGGCGCGTCGATCACAAACACGTGGCTGATGCGGCGGGCCGTGCGCAAACCTTCGGCGCCGTCGATGACGGCGCGCATCAGCTCGTCGGTATGAAGGGCGCCCTTCATCAGGGCCTCGACCATGCCGGCGCGCGCCATCGCCACGGCCTTGGCCGCCGCCGCATCGCTGTGCTCGGTCGCAACGAGCTCATAGGGCGACAGGTCGATCTGCGCCTGCGCGGCGGCGGCGCGGATCTTCGCTTCCGGCCCGACCAGAACCGGCACGATCAGCTTTTCCCGCGCCGCTTCGACGGCGCCGAGCAGCGAGACGGCATCGACCGGATGAACGACGGCCGTGCGGATCGGATCGAGCGTCCGGGTCATGGCGACCAGCTGCCGGTAGCGGCGGCCCTTCTCGTGCAGTTCGATCTCGGGCAGGATCACCCGCGGCCGCGATACCTTCTCGCTCGGCGCGATGACCTCCGCCGTGCCGGTGATGACCGTCTCGCCCTGATGATTGGTCACCCGACAGTCGAATATGACGTTGCGTTTCTCGGCGCCCTTTTTGACGACCCTGACCGTGACGGTCACGGTATCCCCGACCCCGATCGGATGGTGGAAGCGCAGCGACTGGGCGAGATAGATCGTCCCGGGGCCCGGCAGCTGCGTGCCGAGCACGGTCGAGATCAGCGCCCCGCCCCACATGCCGTGAGCGATCACTTTATGGAATATGTCGCTTTTGGCATAGGCCTCGTCGACATGGGCGGGATTGACGTCGCCCGATGCGATGGCGAAGAGTTCGATATCCTTATAGGTCAGCGTATGCGTGAGGCTCGCCGTATCGCCGATGGCGAGCTCATCAAAAGTATGGTTCTCGATGCGATCCATTAGGCGCCTCGCCTCCACGGGATGTGATCGGGCCTATGCACGGCAATCGCTGCTGGCGGCAACGGGGCGGCCTGGCAAGCACCGGCCGCAACGACGGCAAGGCCGGAAGGTTCAAGCCCCCCGTCGCACCCGCCGACGCTCGCCTCACCCGCCGCGTCAACCGGCCCGGCCGCCAAATCCGCCGGCGGAGGGGCCGGCGCCCTCCCCGGGCCGCTCCGGGCAGGCGAGGGAACGGGGCCGACCAAGAACCTCAGACCTTTTTTGTCGCCGCGTTGACATAAATCAAGGTTGCCTCCCGCAAGCCGCTGATGGTCGCGGCCAGCATCCGCGGACGGAAACCGATGATCTTCATTCTTGACGACGATGCGGCAACCTGCGACTCGCTGCGGGTCTTGCTCGAATGCGAGGGGCTGACGGCGCGGGGGTTCGCCTCGGGCCGCGAATTCCTCGATACCGTGCGGCCGGCGGCGGGGGACTGCCTGCTGCTCGACCTGCACATGCCGGCCATGAGCGGATTTGACGTCCTCGAGGCCCTGCGCCGGCGCGGCGACGGCGTGCCGGTCATCGTCGTCACCGGCCATCCCAGCGCCGCCGCCCGGGCCCGCGCCCTGGCCGCCGGCGCCTTCGCCTTCCTCGCAAAACCCTACCGCGCCGACGAGCTTTTGAGCCTCGTCCGTGCGGCTCTGAGCGACCCCCCTGCGGAAGCCCCGCGGTGAGGGGCGGGCCGCGGCGGAGCCCTTCCGGGGACCGCCACCCGCCGGCAAGGTGGGCGGCGCGCGGAGCTGTTTTGGTCACGGGGGATCTTCACGCGCATTGCGGCGTTCTGACGATGGGCGGGAACCGCCCCGGGCGGGCATGACAGGGGGCGTGGGCAGATGCGGCAGCCGGGATGGGCCAAGGCGAACGGCGCGCCGCGGAGACGATTCCGGATCCTCCCGCCGGGGCAGAGCCGGCAGTAAATAATAGTAGACGACATCCGCAATTATCGGGACGGCCATTTGCACGAAAGGAAATCGTCGATAATGAAGGAGGAACCCCGGGTCTATGTCGTCGACGACGACGAAGCGGTGCGGGACTCGCTGTCGGTGTTGCTGGCGGCGCAGGGATACAGGGTCAACAGCTATCGCTCGGCCCCTGCCTTTCTTGCCGCCGCCCCCGCGCTACCTCCCGGCTGCCTGATCGCCGATATCCGCATGCCCGAAATGGACGGGCTTGAACTGCAGCAACGCCTCAATGAGCGGTCCTTTTCCTTTCCGATGATCGTCATCACCGGGCATGGCGACGTCCCGCTCGCGGTGCGCGCGATGAAGGCGGGGGCCGTCGATTTCATCGAAAAGCCGTTCACGGCGGAGGCGATCCTGGCGGCGATCGAGGCCGGGCTTGCCCGCCTGGCGACGCCGCAGTCGCACACCGCCCTGGCCGACGTCGCGGCGGCGCGGCTTGCCCTGCTGTCCTCGCGCGAGCGCGAGGTGCTCGACGGTCTCGTCGCCGGCCTGCCCAACAAGGCGATCGCCTACGACCTGGCGATCAGCCCGCGCACGGTTGAAATCCACCGCGCGCGGATCATGCAGAAGATGCAGGCGAAGAGCCTCTCCGAACTGGTCCGGCTGGCGCTGGCCGCCGGCGTGGCGCCGTCATGACGGTCTTCTCGGCATCGTCCGCCGCTTGAGGCCGCGCCGGCGCGCTGATCTATATCAAGGCGCTTCCCGGGCTTTGTCGAGAAAGAATTTATCATCTGGATGGCGGCGCGGCCGCATCTTTGGGCAATTGCTGGGAGTTCTTCGGTGGCCGCGGATATCCTGTGCCTGAACGCCGGCTCCTCGAGCCTCAAATTCGCGCTGTTTGCGCTCGGGCCGGACGATCGGCTTGACCTTGTCCTCAAAGGCGAGGTTGCGGGGATCGGCACGACGCCTTCTTTTCTTGCAACGGACGCGGCGGGGCGGGAGCTCGGTCGGCGGACATGGCCGCAAGGCGCCGCTCTTGGTCATGAGGCGTTTCTCTCCGAGATCCTTGACTGGCTCGAAAGCCATCGCGGCACCGGCCGGCTCGCCGCCGCCGGGCACCGCGTCGTCCACGGAGGCACCGCGTTCCGCGCCCCGATCCTCGTCGATGCGCGCGTCCTTGCCGAGCTCGAGCGCCTTGTTCCGCTGGCGCCGCTGCACCAGCCGCACAATCTGGCGGCGATCCGCGCGCTCGCCGCGCTGCGGCCGGCCCTGCCGCAGGTTGCCTGCTTCGACACCGCCTTCCACCACAGCCTGGCGCCGCTCGCCGCACGCTTCGCCCTGCCGCGCGAATGGGAGGCCGCGGGGGTGCGGCGCTACGGGTTTCACGGTCTATCCTATGAATACATCGCCAGCGTGCTGCCGCAGGTTGCGCCGGAGATCGCGGGAGGACGGGTCGTCGTCGCGCATCTCGGCAACGGCGCCAGCCTGTGCGCGCTGCGCGCCGGGCGCAGTATCGATACGACGATGGGGTTTACCGCTCTCGACGGCCTGCCGATGGGGACGCGCTGCGGCGCGCTCGATCCCGGCGTCGTCCTCTATCTATTGCAGCAAGGCGGCCTGGACGCCGCCGCGGTCGCGGACCTGCTCTATCACCGCTGCGGCCTGCTCGGCGTTTCCGGGATCTCGAGCGACATGCGCACCCTGCTCGCCAGCCCCGATCCGCGCGCCGCCGAGGCGATCGCGCTGTTTGTCTTCCGCATCGTGCGCGAATTGGGCGCCCTTGCCGCCTCGCTCGGCGGCCTCGACGGCCTTGTCTTCACCGCCGGCATCGGCGAGCGCGCCGCGCCGATCCGCGCCCGCGTGTGCGAGGGCGCGGCTTGGCTCGGCATCGCTCTCGACCCCGTCGCCAACCAAGCCGGCGGTCCCCGCATCACCCGCCCGCAGAGCCGGGTTTCGGCCTGGGTCATTCCGACCGACGAGGACCGGATGATCGCGCGCCACACCAGGGATGTCGTCGGCGCTGCGCAAGCGGCCGGACATTGATGCGGGAACAGGGATGAGCGGAGGAAGGGCATGCAGGCACGCGACGTAATGACCAGCCCGGTCGTGACCGTCAAGCCCGAGACGCCGCTATGCGAGGTCGCCTCCCTCTTGCTCGCGCACGCGATCAGCGCGGTGCCGGTCGTCGACAGCAGCGGCGCCCCCATCGGCATGGTCAGCGAGAGCGATCTTTTCAACCGCAACGAGCGCGCCCGTGAGGCGCGGCGCGAGTGGTGGCTGACGCTGTTGGCGGAAGGGAGCGAGCTCAGCCCCGAGTTTCTTGCCAGCCTGCGCGCGCCCGAACGCACGGCGCGCGAAGTCATGTCGGCGCCGGTGGTCAGCGTCGAGGAGGATACCGACATCCGCGAGATTGCCCAGCTCCTGGTCGACTATCGCATCAGGAGCGTGCCGGTCGTGCGCGACGGCCGTCTCGTCGGCATCGTCAGCCGCCCCGATCTGCTGCGCGCCTTTGCCGCAAAACAACCCGCAGCGGGCGAATCGAAACCGGCGGGAGCCGCGCACGACCTCTTTCTTTGGATCGACCAGCACTTTCACCCCGAGCATCGCGCCGGGCGCGCGCCGCCCGCCGGAGCTTCGCCGGCCGTTGCGGAAGGCGTGCAGGCCGAGGATTTTCGCCGCCTCGTCGCGGACTTTCACCACAAAGAGGCGGAGCATCAAGACGCGGCGCGCCGGGCCGCCGCCGAGGAGCGCCGCCGGCGCGCGCAGGAGCTGATCGATCGGCATGTTTCCGACGAGAACTGGCGGGCGCTGCTGCACCAGGCCCGCCAGGCCGCCGAGCACGGCGAAAAGGAGTTCCTGCTGCTGCGCTTTCCGCGCGAACTGCTGAGCGACGGCGGCCGCGCAGTCAACGCCCCGACGCCGGACTGGCCGCAAACCCTGCGCGGCGAGGCGGCCGAGATCTATCTGCGCTGGGAGCGCGAGCTAAAGCCGCGCGGGTTCGGCATCGCCGCGCGGGTGCTCGATTTCCCCGGCGGCATGCCCGGCGATATCGGGCTTTTTCTGATCTGGGGAGAATAAGGCGCCCGGCGATTGCCGGTGCGGCGCCCCTCCCGTTCCTCGGGCGGCCTCTGGCCGCCGCCGGCACGGCAGGCTATGGTAAAGGCCGAACACGGAGCGTTGCGTCATGCCAGGCCGGATCGATCAAACCCGCCCGTTTGTGCCCGTCAACATCGCGCTCTTGACGATCTCGGACACGCGCGATGAAGCGCAGGACCGCTCCGGTCGCATCCTCGCCGAGCTGGCAAGCGCCGCCGGTCACAACATCGTCGCCCGCCGCATCCTGCGCGATGAAAAGGAGGCGATCACGGCGCAGCTGCGGGCCTGGATCGCCGATCCGGCGATCGACGTCGTCATCGCCACCGGCGGCACCGGCCTGACCGGCCGCGACGTGACGCCGGAGGCCTTTCACGAAGTCTATGAAAAGGAGATCCCCGGCTTTGGCGAATTGTTTCGCTGGCTCAGCTACGACAAGATCGGCACCTCGACGATCCAAAGCCGCGCCACCGCCGGCGTCGCCGGCGGCACCTATCTGTTTGCCTTGCCGGGCTCTCCTTCGGCCTGCCGCGACGCCTGGGAAGGGATCCTGGCCCATCAGCTCGACAACCGTTTTCGCCCCTGCAATTTTGTCGAGCTGATGCCGCGCCTGCAGGAGCATCTCAAAGGCTGAACCGGCCGCGCAGGCGGCAATAGGCGGGGCCGTCATCGACATCCTCGAGGGTGTCGACAAAACCGACCGAGACGCCGCGCGGCAGCCCGGAGAGGGTGTCGGCAAGCGCCTCGGGGCTCGACCAGCGCACCCGCGCGAACAGCGGCGGCAGGCGCGGCCGGCGACGGGCGCCGACCAGCCAAAAGCCGCCGTCGGCGGCCGGCCCGAACACGAGATCGTGGCGGCCCAGCAGGCGAAAGGCGGCGGCGACATGCCGCGCCTCGAGGGCCGGGATGTCGGCGCCGACCAGCACGACCGGGCCCGGCGGCGCCTCCTTGAGGGCGCGATGCATGCGCACGCCGAGATCGCCCGGCCCCTGCCCGAGCGTGAGGAGGCCGCGCCGGCGGCGGCGCATGCGGCGGGCGGCATGGTCCGGCGTCACCGCCAGCCGCAACTGCCAGCGCCGGTCACGCCCGAGGCGGCGCAACAGGCGCGCAATCATCACCCGCTCGAAGCGCACCGCCTGCACCGCGCCGATGTCGCGGGCGAGGCGCTGTTTGCCGCCGCCGAGCTGCGGAACACGCGCAAACAGGACCACGTGCGCCCGCATCAGCCCCGGCTCCGCGCAAGGGCGCCGCGCCGGAAGCCGGCTTCGTAGAGCCGGGCGATCCGGGCGGGCGATACGCCGGCGAAATAGAGCGACAGGCAGAACAGGTTGAGCAGCGGCCGGCGCAGATAGCCGCCGCTGCGATAGCGCCGGGCCGAGGCGAGGATCGGCACGCCGAGAGGGACAAGCCGGCGGCGGCCGAGCCGGCGGACGAGATCCACGTCCTCCATCAGCGGCAGCGGCCGGAAGCCGCCGACCGCATCGTAGAGGCGGCGCGCGATCAATAGGCCCTGATCGCCGTAAGGCAGCGCCCAAAAGCGGCAGCGCCAAGCAACGATCCGCTCGAGCCGGCGCGCCGCCGGCGCGCCGTCATCGAGTACGAGATCGCAGTAGCCGGCCCGGCCGGCCGCTCCCGGCATGGCGATGAAGGCCAGCACCGCCCGTTCCCAGCCCGCCGCAAGCCGGCAATCGGCGTGCACGAACAGCAGCCACTCGCCGGTTGCCGCGGCGGCACCGGCGGCCAGCTGCGTGCCGCGGCCGCGCGGCGCCGCCACGATGCGGGCGCCGGCCGCCCGCGCCAGAGCCAGCGTATCGTCGCGCGAGCCCCCGTCGGCGACGATGATTTCGTGAAGGAGGGCGGGCGCGCACAGAGCCGAGAGCGCCTGCGGCAGCGTCGCCGCCGCATCGAGGGTCGGAAGGATGGCCGAGATGCGGTTTTGTTCTTTATTTGTTCCCATCTATCGCCTAGACTTGATCTATGGGTATGACCGGCAGCTTCGCGCCGCGCAAGGGCCGCGGCGCCGTCAGCAACGACAGCGGACGTTTCGAGAGCGAACGGCGGGAGCCGTTTGACGACGGCTGGGGCGATGCCGATGCGGAGCCGACGCCGTTGCCGACGACGCTGTCGGTCGATGCCACGAAGACGATCCTCGCCCGCAACGAATCGCCCGATATCGGCTTCGACCGTTCGATCAACCCCTATCGCGGCTGCGAGCACGGCTGCATCTACTGCTATGCGCGGCCAAGCCACGCCTATCTCGGTCTCTCGCCCGGGCTCGATTTCGAGAGCCGCATCCTCTATAAGCCGCGCGCCGCGGAACTGCTCGCCGCGGAATTGCGCAAGAAGGGGTATGTCTGCCGGCCGATCGCGCTCGGCAGCAACACCGATCCCTATCAGCCGGTCGAGCGGCGGCTTTTGATCACCCGCGCGATCCTCGCGCTCTTGTATGATTGCCGCCACCCGGTGACGATCGTGACGAAATCGGCGCTGATCCGGCGCGATCTCGACATCCTCGGCGCCATGGCAAAGGAGGGGCTCGTCTGCGCGATGATCTCGGTGACGACCCTCGACCGCAGCCTCGCCCGCCGGATGGAGCCGCGCGCCGCAACGCCCGAGCGCCGCCTCGAGACGATCGCCGCGCTCGCCGCCGCCGGCGTGCCGGTCGGCGTGCTCGCCGCGCCGATGATCCCGGCGCTCAACGATCATGAGATGGAGGCGATCCTGGGGCGGGCGCGGGCGGCCGGCGCCGTCAGCGCCGGCTACACGCTGCTGCGCCTGCCATACGAGCTGAAGCAGCTGTTCCGCGAATGGCTCGAGACCCACGCCCCGACCAGGGCGGCGCGGGTGCTCTCGCTGGTGGCGCAGACGCATGGCGGCAGGCTCTATGATGGGCGCTTTCGGACGCGCATGGTCGGCAGCGGCCCCTACGCCGACATGTTGCGGCAGCGCTTTGCGCACGCCTGCCGCCGCCTCGGCTTTGCGCCGCGCAGGGCGGCCCTGCTCGATACGACGCGCTTCCGCCCGCCGCTGCAACGGGGCGGTCAGCTGGAGCTGTTCTGATCCGCCGGCGCCGCCACTCCGCTCCGCGGCTCCGCAGTTCCCCGCCGCGGCCCCCTTGACCCTCCAGCGGCTGGAAGCCTTATCTGCGAGGGGCGAGGAGGCGGCAGTGAACATCGGACAAGTCGCGGCGGCAAGCGGCGTCCCGGCGAAGACGATCCGCTATTACGAGGAGATCGGGCTGGTCGCGCCGGCGCCGCGGCAACGGAACGGCTACCGCCGTTACGGCGAGGTTGATCTGCACACGCTGCGCTTTATCCGTCACGCCCGCCGTCTCGGCTTTTCGGTCAATCAGGTGCGCGAGCTGCTGGCGCTGTGGCGCGATCGCCGGCGCGCCAGCGGCGACGTCAAAAGGCTGGCGCTCGCCAAGATCGGCGAGATTGACCGCAAGATCGGCGAACTCGCCGCGCTGCGCCGCAGCCTGTTCGATCTCGCCGAGCGCTGCCACGGCGATGATCGTCCGCACTGCCCGATCCTCGACGCTCTGGCCGGCGCGACGGCGCCGCCGATGGACAACAGGGAAAGGACGGCCGATGGCGGAAACCGCGACGGCGGGCAAGGATCCGGTATGCGGCATGAGCGTCGATCCGGCAACCGCCGCCTACCGGCATGAGCATGCCGGCACGACCTATTTCTTTTGCTGTGCGGGCTGCCGCGACACGTTTCGGGCCGATCCGGAACGCTATCTAACGCCGGCGGCGGAGACGGCGACGCCGGCCGCAGCCGCGGCGGCGCTCTACACCTGCCCGATGCATCCCGAAATCGTGCAGGACCATCCCGGCATCTGCCCGAAATGCGGCATGGCGCTCGAACCGCGGCTTATCGCCGCCGAAGCGCAGTCGAACCCGGAATTGCGCGACATCAGCCGCCGCTTCTGGCTCGGCCTTGCGCTGACGGTGCCGCTCATCGCGCTGGCGATGGGCGCCCATCTGGGGCTTCTGCCGATCCTGAGGCCGACGCTGGAGCGCTGGATCGAGCTCATCCTTGCGACCCCGGTCGTGCTCGGCGCCGGCTCCCTCTTTTTCGTGCGCGCCTGGCGCTCGCTCGTGAACCGTTCGCTCAACATGTGGACGCTGATTGGGCTCGGCACCGGCGCAGCCTATTTCTACAGCCTTCTCGCCGTGCTCGCGCCCGGCCTGTTTCCGGCCGGATTCCGCGGCCCTGCGGGCGAGGTCGGCGTCTATTTCGAGGCCGCCGCGGCGATCACCGTGCTGGTGCTGCTCGGTCAGGTTCTCGAACTGAGAGCGCGCGAGCGCACCGGTGCGGCATTGCGCGCATTGCTTGATCTGACGCCGAAGACGGCGCGCCGGATCAACAGCGACGGCACCGAGGAGGAGGTGCCGCTCGCCGCCGTCCGCCCGGGCGACCGGCTGCGGGTGCGGCCGGGCGAGAAGATCCCGGTCGACGGCGTCCTCCTCGACGGCGCCGGCACCGTCGACGAATCGATGCTGACCGGCGAAGCCCTGCCGGTCGCAAAACAGCCGGGCGATCGGATCGTCGGCGGCACGCTCAACAATGCCGGCAGCTTCGTGATGCGGGCCGAGCGCGTCGGCAGCGAGACCGTGCTGGCGCGGATCGTCGCAATGGTCGCGGCCGCGCAAAGGAGCCGCGCGCCGATCCAGCATCTCGCCGATGTTGTGGCGGGCTGGTTCGTGCCCGCCGTTCTGGTGATCGCGGTTCTCACCTTTGCCGGCTGGGCGCTGTGGGGACCGGCGCCGGCGTTTGCCTACGGCCTTGTCGCCGCCGTCTCGGTCCTGATCATCGCCTGCCCGTGCGCGCTCGGCATCGCCACGCCGATGGCAATCATGGTCGGCACCGGCCGCGGCGCCCGCGCCGGTATCCTGATCCGCGACGCGGCCGTGCTCGAGCGCTTCGAGAAGGTCGACACGATCGTCATCGACAAGACCGGCACGCTGACCCAGGGCAAGCCCGCAGTCAGCGCGATCGATACCGCGCCGGGCATCGCGGCGGACACCTTGTTGACGCTTGCCGCCAGTCTTGAACGCGCCAGCGAGCATCCCCTGGCGGCGGCGATCGTGGCCGCGGCCCGGGAGCGCGGTCTGGCGCTGGCGGCGGTGCGCGATTTCACGGCGGCGATCGGCAAGGGCGTCGCCGGACAGGTCGCGGGCCATGCCGTCGTCCTCGGCAATGCCGCGATGCTGGAGGGGCTTGGCATCGCCCTGGAATCCTTTTCCGAGCGCGCCGAAGCGCGCCGCCGGAACGGTGAAACCGTCCTGTTTGTCGCCGTGGACGGCCGTATTGCCGGGCTCATCGCCGTCGCCGATCCGATCAGGGAGACGACGCGCCCGGCGCTCGCGGCGCTGCGCCGCGCCGGGCTCTTTGTGATGATGCTGACCGGCGACAGCCCCACCACCGCCGCCGCCGTCGCGCGGCAGCTCGGGATCGAGGCGTTCGAGGCCGGGCTGCTGCCTCAGCAGAAGGGCGAGGTCGTCAAGCGCCTGCAGGGGCAGGGCCATGTCGTCGCCATGGCGGGCGACGGCATCAACGACGCGCCGGCGCTGGCGCTGGCCGATGTCGGCATCGCGATGGGAACCGGCACCGATATCGCGATCGAAAGCGCCGGGGTGACGCTGCTGAAAGGCGATCTCGCCGGCATCGCCCGCGCCTACCGATTAAGCCGCGCGACGATGCGCAATATCCGCCAGAACCTGTTCCTCGCCTTTATCTACAATGCGCTTGCGATCCCGATCGCGGCCGGCGTGCTGTACCCGCTGATCGGCCTCCTGCTGAGCCCGATGATCGGCGCCGCGACGATGAGCCTCTCTTCGGTATCGGTGATCGGCAACGCCTTGCGCCTGTCCCGCGCCCGCCTCTGAGCCGGGCGGCGAAGCAAGCCCCTCGCCTCGGCCCTCCAGACCGCGAGCCTCCCGCCCTTCCGCTGTCCCCGGCTTTCATTGCCGCCAATCACGGCGCCGAGCGCCGCCACAAGAGGCGACCAGCGGGAATTGTTTCGAATCGCCTCCTCTGCTCCCCCTCGCCCCGGGAGCGGAAAGGGCCGGCAGCATTTCTTGCAATGCGATTTTGCATTACTATCTGATCCCCAGCTCAGGAATTGCGGCCATGACCACTTTGACCGTCACCAAACGGGGTCAAGTCACCTTCCGGAAGGACGTGTTGAGACATCTCGGCATTCAACCGGGCGACAAGATCAGGCTGGACCTGCTGCCCGGCGGCCGGGCGGAGTTGAGGGCCGAACAGCCGCGGGGCTCGTTCCGGGAGCTGCACGGGTTCCTCAGGGGCAAGGGTAACGGCAAACGGCTGTCGATCGAGGAGATCGCCGACGCGATCGCCGCGAGCGGCGCGGCGGCCGGCGCGGGCCGGGAATGAGGATCACGGCCGATACGAACGTGCTGGTCCGCGCGATCGTGGCCGACGACGAAGCGCAAAGCCAGGTGGCGATAGCGACGCTGGAGACCGCCGAGCTGGTCGCCATCAGCCTGCAATCCCTGTGCGAGTTCGCCTGGGTGCTGGCTCGGTACTATCAGATACCGCGCGCCGATATTGCCGAGGCGATCCGCCGCTTGATGGAAACGCGCAATGTGGTCGTCAATCGTCCCGCGGTCGCGGCGGGCCTGAGCGCGCTGGAGGCTGGCGGCGACTTCGCAGACGGCGTGATCGCCTATGACGGCAATTGGCTGGGAGGCGAGGTGTTCGTCTCTTTCGACAAAAAGGCGGTCTCCCTGCTTGCCAAGCAGGGTCGACAAGCCAAGCTGCTGGCTTGAATTGAGGGGAGTATGCGCCTCAGGGCGACCGCAAGGTTTGTGTTAGCTCGAACTTAACCTGACAATCGCCGTCGATATCCACAACGGAGCCGACGGTCTGTGCCGCGCCCGCCTCTGAGCCGGGCGGCGAAGCAAGCCTCTCGCTTCAGCCCTCCGGACCGCGGGCCTCCCGCCCGCATGCGGGTGGGATGCCTCGCCCCTCCGCGAGGGGGCGAGAGGGGCTTGTCAGCGCGGACGCATCGTCGGGAACGCGATGACGTCGCGGATCGACGGGCTGTCGGTCAACAGCATGGTGAGACGGTCGATGCCGATGCCGAGCCCGCCGCAGGGCGGCAAGCCGTATTCGAGCGCCGTGACGTAATCCTCGTCGAGCGGCTGCGCCTCCTCGTCGCCCGCCGCCCGCGCTTGCATCTGCGCCTCGAAACGGGCCCGCTGATCGTCCGGATCGGTCAGTTCGGAGAAGGCGTTGGCGATCTCCCAGCCGTAGATATAGGTCTCGAACCGCTCGGCAAGGCGCGGATCGCGGCGGTCGGTCTTGGCGAGCGGCGAGATATCGCGGGGAAAGCCGGTGACATGGATCGGCTGGATCAGCCTATCCTCGACCCGCGCGGCGAACGCCGCTTCCAGCGCCTGTCCCCAGCTTTCGTTGCCGCCGATCGTGGCGCCGAGCGCGGCCGCCGCCCGCCGTGCCGCGGCGGCGTCCGCGATCGCCAGAAAATCGACGCCGGTCGCGGCCGCGACCAGCTCGGCCATGTCGCGCCGCGGCCAGGGCGGCGTCAGATCGATCGTCGTGCCGCCATAACAGATGCGCAGGCCGCCCGTGACGGTCTGTGCGGCCTTGATGATGAGCTCCTCGGTCAGGCTCATCATCGCCGTGTAATCGACATAGGCTTCATAAAGCTCAAGCGAGGTGAACTCCGGATTGTGGCGCGGCGACAGGCCTTCATTGCGGAAACAGCGATTGATCTCGAACACCTTGTCGGCAAGCCCGCCGACCAGCAGGCGTTTCAGATGCAGCTCGGGCGCGATCCGCAGATAGAGATCAAGGTCGAGCGCATTATGATGGGTGACAAAGGGCCGGGCCGAGGCGCCGCTGGGGATCACATGCAGCATCGGCGTCTCGACTTCGAGATAGCCGCGCGCGAGCAGCTCGCAGCGCAATGCGGCGATGAGGCGGCTGCGGCGACGCAGTGTCTGGCGGCTCGTTTCGTTGACGATCAGGTCGAGATAGCGCTGGCGGTAGCGCAGCTCGATATCGGCAAGCCCGTGATATTTCTCCGGCAGCGGCCGCAGCGCCTTGGCCAGCACCGTGATCGCGGCGGCGTTAACGGTCAGCTCGCCGCGGGGAGTGCGCCGCACCAACCCTTCGACGCCGATCACATCGCCGATATCGAGCAGGCGCACGACCGCGTGGTCCGTGGGAGACAGGAAGTCCTTGTGGCAGAAGATCTGGATCTTGCCCGAAGCGTCGACGAGGTCGAGGAACATGCCGCTGTTGCGGATCGCGCGGATGCGTCCGGCGACGCGCACCCGCTCGCCGGTTTCGGCGCCGGCGGCAAGCCCCCTATAGCGCTCCTCCAGCTCGGCCGCCTGGTGCGTACGGGTAAAGGCGTAGGGGTAGGGATCGATCCCCAGCGCCCGCAAACGGTCGCGTTTGACCCGGCGGGCGGCCCGCAGCGGATCTTCCTCGCGCACCCCCCGCGCGTCGCCCTCGCTCATCGTCCCCGCGTCCGTTTCTATCCGACCGCGATCCGCGACGCCGGCTGATGCGCCGCGAGATCGACGATGGTTTCATGAAAGCGCTTCAGCGTGCCGTGATGCCCGACGCTGACGATTGTCGGCCGCCAGGACGCCTCGCGCAACATGCGGTAGAGCGCCATCTCGGCGGCCTCGTCGAGCGCCGAGGTCGCCTCGTCGAGAAAGACGATGTCCGGGCGGATCAGCAGCACCCGCGCGAAGGCGAGCCGCTGCTGCTCGCCGATCGACAGCCGCTGCGCCCAATTGTCGTCCTCGTCGAGATGCGGGACGAGATGGCCAAGCCCGACGGCGTGCAGAGCCTCGACGAGGCGCTCGCGCGGCAGTTCCCTGCCCGCCCGCGGATAGGCTAGCGCATCCCCCAGGGTGCCGAGCGGCAGGTAGGGCCGCTGCGGCAGAAACAGCGCCCGCCCGTCGCAGACGCGGATACGCCCGCGGCCGAACGGCCACAGGCCGGCGATCGCGCGCAGCACCGTGCTCTTGCCGGTTCCCGACGGACCGGTGATCAGCAGCGGCCGGCCCGGGCTTGCCGCCAGCGCGATATCCTGGCGCAGCGGCGTGCCGTCCGGCAGTTCGAGGTCGAGCGTCTCGACCTCGACGCCTTGGCCGCCGCGTTCGATCGCGATCGTCCGCGCCGCCGCGCGTTCCGCCGCGATCTCGTCGATGCGGCCGCTGAACCCGGCGAGCCGCTCGACCACCGATTGATATTGCGCGATCGCGGTATAGGAATTGACGATGAAGGACAGCGAATCCTGGACCTGGGCAAAGGCCGAAGAGATCTGCATCAGCCCGCCGAGCTGGATCAGCTTGTCAAAATAGCGCGGCGCCGCCACGATGAACGGAAAGACGATCGCCAACTGCTGGTATCCGGTCGTCAGCCACGTCAGTTTCTTTTGCCGTTTGATGATGCCGAACCAGTTGGCGATGATGCGAGCGAACCGGCTGTTAAAAGCGTCGAACTCGCGCGCCTCGCCGCCGTAGAAGGCGACGTTCTCGGCATTCTCGCGCAACCGCACCAGGCTGAAACGGAAATCCGCCTCGTAGCGCTGCTGATCGAAATTGAGCCGGACCAGCGGATTGCCGACGCGGTGGGTCAGGAACGTGCCGGCCACCGCATAGATCAGCGCGGCAAAGACCATATAGCCGGGAATGGCGATCCGGATGCCGCCGAGCGGGATCACCAGCGCTCCCGACAATGTCCACAGGATCGACAGGAACGAGACCAGCGTGACGACCGAGCTCAGCAGACCAAGGGACAGGGCCAGCGTGCTTGCGGCAAAGGCGTCGAGATCATCGGAGATGCGCTGGTCCGGGTTGTCGGTGACCGCCCGGTTCAGCTGCATGCGGTAATAGGCCTGCTCATCGAGCCAGTGGCGCAGATAGCGCTCGGTCAGCCAGCGCCGCCAGCGGATCTGCAGCACCTGGCGCAGATAAAGCGAATAGACTGCGACAACAATCAACGCAAACGCGATTATTCCGAAAATTCCGAACTGGTGCCAGAATTCCGGCCACTGATAGTGCTGCAGCGCGTCGTAAAACGCCTTGTTCCAGGCGTTGAGCCGCACGTTCAACCAAACCGCCGTCAGATTGAGTCCGACAATCGCCAGCAACAGCAAGGTGGCCGACCATTTCTCTTCCGATCGCCAGTAGGGCCAGGCAAGATCCCAGGCCTGACGAAGAAAGGCCCGTTTGGTCGTCACCGCCATCCCTCTCCCCCTACGCTCACGCTTCACTGTATACGCCCTAAAATCCGCGGCGCCTATGCCGATGCCACCTCTCTCCGAGCTTCCCGTCGCAAGGCTGCTGGCGCGCGGCGTATGCCGCGCGCTCGACGCTCTCGGCTATGCGAGTCTTGTCGAATTTCCGCTTGCCAATGGCCGGCGCGCCGACGTGCTCGCGCTCGCCGGTTCGGGCGAACTCGTGATCGTCGAAATCAAGAGTTCGCCGGCCGATTTTTGCGCGGACCGCAAATGGCCGTGTTATCTCGACTGTGCCGACCGTCTTTATTTTGCCGTCCCTCCGGACTTCCCAACAGCGCTGATCCCCGAGCAATGTGGCCTCATGGTGGCGGATGCGTTCGGCGCGGCAATATTGCGTCCCGGCCAAGCCCGCCGGCTCCCCGCCGCCCGCCGGCGCGCGCTTTTGCTGCGCTTCGCGCGGATCGCGGCGGCGCGCCTGCATCGCATGTTGGACCCGGAAGGGACCGCCAATCCCGGCTGAGCCGTTCAGCCGGCCATGCGGGCGATCGTCGCAGTGGTGCTGTACCCGGCCGCCAGTTCCGCAAGCATCACCTCGCCGCCGATGCTTTTGACGAAATCGGCGCCGACCACCTGGTCGATGCTGTAATCGGCGCCCTTGACGAGCAGGTGCGGCCGGATCGCGCGGATCAATTCGATCGGGGTGTCCTCCTCGAACACGATGATCAGATCGACCGCGGCCAGCGAGGCCAGCACCGTGGCGCGCGCGCGCTCCGACTGGACCGGGCGGGAAGGCCCCTTGAGCCGCGCGGTCGAAGCATCGCTGTTGAGGCCGACGACGAGCCGGTCGCACGCCGCCTTGGCGCGCGTGAGCAGGGCGACGTGCCCGGGATGCAAGAGGTCGAAGCACCCGTTCGTGAAGCCGATCTTGAGGCCCTTGCGGCGCCATCGCTCGACGGTGTCGAGCGCCTGGGCGCGCGGCAGCACCTTTTCCGTCGCGTGAAGGTGATGCCCCTCGAGGATCGCCGCGACCTCCCCGGCATAGGCGACGGCGGTCCCGACCTTGCCGACGACGATGCCGGCCGCGATATTGGCGAGCCGCACCGCGGGGATCAGCGGAACGCCGGCGGCGAGCGCCGCCGCCATCGTCGCCACGACCGTATCGCCGGCGCCGGAAACGTCGTAGACCTCGCGCACCTCGGCCTGCTCCCTGTGCACGGTGCCGTCGCAACACACCAGGATCATCCCTTCCGGACCGAGCGAGGCGAGAACCGCCTTCAGATCGCAGCGCTCGATCAGCGCGCGGGCGGCGGCGACAATGTCGGCCTCGGTCGCGACCGGCATCCCGGTCGCGTGCGCCAGTTCGCGCCGATTCGGCTTCAGCAGATCGGCGCCGCGATAGCGGATGTGATCGCCCCCTTTCGGATCGACAATGACCCGCGCTCCCGCCTCGCCCGCCGCCTTGATGATCTCGAGCGCCACCCCGTCGGTCAGGACGCCCTTGGCGTAATCGGAAATGACGACTACCGGATGGCTGGCGACCAGCTCGCGCATCAGTCGCAACAGATCGTCGCGTATGTGCGGATCGAGCGAGATTGCCGTTTCGCAATCGGCGCGCAGAAGCTGCTGGTTGGCGGCGATGTAACGGGTCTTGACCGTGGTGCGGCGCTGCGGCTGGACGAGAACGTGGACCTCGGCATTGTCCTGCGCCGCCAGCAGCCGCCCGACTTCGCGCCCGGCCTCGTCATTGCCGACGACCGAAACAAAGGACGAAAAAGCGCCGAGGGCGCCGAGATTGCGCAGGACGTTGCCGGCCCCGCCGAGGGTCTTCATTTCGCGCCCGACCACCAGGACCGGGATCGGCGCCTCCGGCGATATCCGCTCGACCTCGCCATAGACGTAATGGTCGAGCATGACGTCGCCGATGCATAAAACGCGCGCCGCTTTGAGGCGCTCGACAAAGGCAAGCAGATCGCTGTGGTCGGCCATCGTCGGCTCGGATTTTGCACTCCCCGTTATTCGTTTTGGCGGGCTTGCGGCATCCCCGCAAGCAAAATGCCCAAAGGCAACAAATCCGGGAGGTTGCAATCACGGCTCCGGGGCGGGCCGGCGTCGGCGAAAGAGCAGATAAAGCGCCCCGGCGCCGCCGTGACGCGGCTGCGCCGGCGCCACCGCAAGCACGTGCCGCCGCAATTGCGGCTCGTCGAGCCAGCGCGGCACCGCGCGCTGCAGAATCGCCGGCCCGTCGCTGCCGAGCCCCCGCCCGGTGATGACCAGCACGCAGCGCCGCCCCGCTTCGTGCGAGGCCGCGACAAAATCGGCAAGCGCCCGATGCGCGGCGGCCTGCGTCATGCCGTGCAGGTCGAGCTGCGCCTCGATGCGGTAGCGGCCGCGCTTGAGCCGCTCGCGCGTCGCGCGATCGACGCCGGCAAAAGCGGCGGCCGGCGGCGGCGGGGCGGGGCGGGGCGGCGGCATCGTCGCAGCGGGGCGGGCGGGCGCCGCCGGGCGGCCGGGGAGCGGCACGACACCGCGCACGGCCTCCCGCCACAGCGCGGCGTCGGGCAGGACCGGCTCAGCCGCCTTCGCGCTCTTCGCCATCCCCTGCTCCGCACCGATCGGCGACCACGACGATGTGCAGCCGCCGCGGGCCATGCGCACCGAGTTCGATGCGCTGCTCGATGTCGCCGGTGCGCGAAGGCCCGGTGATGAAGTTGACGGTCCGCGGCAGCCCCCCGATCGCTTCGGCATGGGCGCGCAACCGGTCCCAGGCATCCTCGTAGGTGGCGACGATCTGGTCCTCGTGCAGCACGACGATATGGGTATCGGGCAGAAAATTGAGCGTCGTCGGCGTCTGCGCGCCGGAGATCAGCATCAGCGTTCCGGTCTCGGCGATCGCCGCGAAACAGGGGGTGAGGCTCACGGCGTCGTCGGCTTCGGCGCGGCCGCGGCGAATGCGCAGCAGCGGCCGCCTGTGCCACGGGATCGCCTCGAGCCGGGGATCGGGCGCGGCGATCAATTCGGCCGGCAGGTTCTCGCCGGACAAATAGCGGGCGACCGCGTCCGGCACGGCGGCGGCGGACGAGACGCGCGCGACCGTCGCCTGCACCTCCTCGGCCATTGCGACGAACAGCGCCACCCGCTCCGCGTGGCCAAGCGCCGCCGCCCGTGCCGGGATCAGATTGCGGCGATGGGCCGCCACCCGCGCCCGCAGCTCGGCGGCGGTGGCGGGATCGACGGGGCCGCGCCGCAAGGCCCGGCGAATCCCGGAAAGGATCTGCGCGCGCGCCTCGCTCATCGCGCCGCCCGCCGCCGCGCGGCCCACAGGCTGTGAAAGCTGCGCCCTTCCGGCGCCGGCATGTCGCGCACCAGGGTCCAGCCCGTCGCCAGCGGCAGCGAGCGAAACCGCCCCCGCTCCCTGCCGGCCCAGCCGAGCGCGCGGCTGGCAAGCTCGGCGAGCGCATGATAAAGCGCCGGCCGCCGCGCCAGGAACGCCCATATCTTGAGGCCGCCGCGGACGGTGCGCGGCGCAAGCTTGGCGGCGAATTCGCGTTCGCGCCAATGCCGCATCAATTTCGGCAGCGGGATCTTCATCGGACACACGCTCTCGCAGCGCCCGCAGAAGGTCGAGGCGTTCGGCAGATGGCCGGCGGCCGCGATGCCGATCAGGCTTGGCGTCAGCACCGCCCCCATCGGCCCCGGATAGACCCAGCCATAGGCGTGCCCGCCGACCGCGGCATAGACCGGGCAATGATTAAGACAGGCGGCGCAGCGGATGCAGCGCAGCATGTCCTGGAACTCGCCGCCCAGCAGGGCGCTGCGCCCGTTGTCGAGCAGCACGACGTGGTACTGCTCGGGACCGTCGAGATCGCCCGCTCGCCGCGGGCCGGTCGAGAGGGTCGTATAGGACGAGAATTCCTGACCGGTTGCCGAGCGCGCCAGCAATCGCAGCAAGGTGGCGGCGTCTTCAAAGGTCGGCACGAGCTTCTCAAGGCTCGCCAAAACGATGTGAACGCGCGGCAGGGTCTGCGTCAGATCGCCGTTCCCCTCATTGGTCACGATGACGCTGGAGCCGGTCTCGGCGATCAGGAAATTGGCGCCGGTAATGCCGACATCGGCAGCCAGAAAGCGCGGCCGCAAGACCTTGCGCGCCTCGTCGCAGAGCTGGCGCGCCTCGGCGAGAGGGCGCTCCGAAGGCAATTCCCGATGCTCGGCGCGGAAGGTGTCGGCGATCTGTTCCTTCACGAGGTGGATCGCCGGAGCGATGATATGGCTCGGCGGTTCGCGGCGCAGCTGAATGATGTATTCGCCGAGATCGGTCTCGATCGCGGCGATGCCGTTGGCCGCGAGATGCTCGTTGAGCCCGATCTCTTCGGCGACCATCGACTTGCCCTTGGTCACGGTCCTGGCGCCGACCGCGCGGCAGATCTGCAATATCACGGCGCACGCCTCGTCGGCCGTGCGCGCCCAATGAACCTTGCCGCCCGCCGCAATGACCCTCTGCTCGAAGAGTTCGAGGTAAAAATCGAGATGGGCGAGGGTGTGATCCTTGATCGCGCGGCCCTCTTCGCGCAGCGCCTCGAATTCCGGCAGCCGCTCGACCGCAAGGCGGCGGCGCAGCGGGAAACCGGTCTGCGCCTTGGCCAACGCCCGCTGCAAGGTCGCGTTGGCGAGCCCCAACTCGGCATTCGCCTTAAAATTACGGCTGGTGGCGAGCATCGCTCAGGACCTTGCGCGGGGCGGCGGGGCCGGGGCGCCGATCGGCGGCACCGCCGCGGTCATATCGGCCAGCACCTCGGCCACATGGCGGACCTCGATCGCCCGCCCCTGACGCCAGAGCTTGCCCGCAATGTTCAACAGACAGCCGAGATCGCCGGCCAGCACGGCACTCGCGCCGGTCGCCACGATGTCGGCCTCCTTGTCGCTGACCATCTTGTCCGAAATCGCCGGATACTTGACGCAGAAGGTGCCGCCAAAACCGCAGCACAGCTCGGCCCCGGGCAGTTCCTTGAGGCGGAGCCCGTCGACCGAGGCGAGCAGCCGGCGCGGCTGCTCCTTGATGCCAAGCTCGCGCAGGCCGGAGCAGGCGTCGTGATAGGTGACCTCACGCTCCCAGCGCGCCGACACCTGCCGCACGCCGCGAATATCGACGAGAAACGAGACGAGCTCATAGGTGCGCCCAGCGAGCTCGCGCGCCCGCGGTAGCCAGACCGGATCGTCAGCAAATAGCTGCGGGTAATGAACGCGGATCATGCCCGCGCAGGAGCCGGATGGAGCGACGACGTAATCATAGCCGGCGAAGGCCTTCATGACTTCGCGGGCGATCGCCTTCGCATCGTCGCGATCGCCCGAATTATAGGCGGGCTGGCCGCAGCAGGTCTGCGCCCTCGGCACTTCGACGGTGCAGCCGGCCTCCTCCAGCAGCCTGACGGCGGCAAAGCCGACGGTCGGCCGGAACAGGTCGACAAGGCAGGTGACGAAGAGCGCGACGCGCACTGGGCGCTCGGCCATTGGCGAGGCTCCAAACCGCGGAAGGACCTAGATTAAGGTTGGCGAAGGCGGCGATTCAATGCGCGCGGAAGGGCTCACCCGGTCGCGGCAAGCCGGTCGGCGACGGCCCGCGGGAGCAGCACGAAATAGCGGCCATAGGCGTTGGTCGCACCGGCGCTGAGGCCGGCGGCGGCGCCGGTGCCCCAGAACAGATCGCCGCGCACCGGACCCCGGATCGCACCACCGGTGTCCTGCGCGACGAAAAGGCCGCGCAAGCAGGTCCGCGCCCCGAAGCGCTGCCGCGCATCGAGCCAGACCGGCACGCCGAGCGGAATGAACCGGCGATCGACCGCAAGGCTGCGCCGCGCCGTCAACGCGACGCCTTCGGCGCCGATCGGACCTCCCCTCCCGATCTCCCGAAAATAAACGTAGGAAGGATCCTGCCGGCGCAGCGCGGCTCCCTGTCGGGGGTGATTTTTCATCCATGCGTACAGGCTCTGCATTGTCAGCTTGTCGCGCGCGATCACGCCCCGTTCGAGCAGGATCCGCCCGATCGGGACATAGGGCTTGCCGTTCTGTCCGTCATAGCCGACCCGGATCACCTTGCCGTTATCAAGCCTGATGACGCCCGAGCCCTCGATCTGCAGAAAGAAGGCGGCGATCGGGTCCTCGACCCAGACGAAGGCGAGGCCATGCCCCTTCAGCGCGCCCTCATCGATCTGCGCCCGGGTGTAACGCGAGGCCACAGCGGGGGGCGGGCGCCGGTAAAGCGGCGTTTGATAGGGCCCGTGACGGTGCCGCGAACCCTCGAGTTCGATCTCGAAATAGCCGGTGAACAGCCCGCGAGTGCGGCCGTAATCGGCGACCATGAACGGGACGAACCAGGTCTCGAAAAAGCGCCGGGCGGCGGCCTCGTCATCCCTCGGCAACCGCAGGGCGGCGCGGCACGGCGCCCGCCAGTCGCCGACCCGCCCGTAATCGACCCGGCTCGGCAACGGGTCGAAGGGCGCCGCATCGGGCCGGCTCAGGAAGCGGGCGCAGGATTTGAGGAACGGCGGCACCGCCGCCGCCACATTGTCCAGCCGCCATCCGGCCAGCTGCGCGAACGGGACCCGTTCCAGCGTCAGGCGCGGCGGCCCGATATCGCGGGCCAATATCCCCGCCAGGAGCAGAAGAAGAAGGGCCGCACCGCGGCGCGGCAGCGAGCATTCAGGCGCCGCCCGTCGCCACCAGGACCCAATTCGGATCGGCCAATCGCGTATCGCGCGCAAAGGTCCAGGTATCGACTTTCTCGCTCGGATGTTCGGGGTCGCCATCGACGACCTCTCCCGCGCTCGCCCGCGTCACGTTGATCTGCTGCGAGACGAACTTGACCGTCACATGAGCGATGGGTCCGTCGAGGCCGGCCCGGACGATATCGGCCTCGTCGATCCGCAGCAGCCGGGTCTCGAGCGTCTGCCCGGCAGCCTGGCGCTGTCCGATCGCCGTGGCAAAGGCGCGGTAGACATCCTCGCTGAGCAAGGGACGCAAGGCCGCGGTGTCGCCTTTCGCAAAGGCATCGATGATCATCGCGAAAGCGGCCCGGGCCCCCTCGAGAAAACGGTCCGGATCAAAACCCGGGTCGGCGCGACGCAAAGCGGCCAGCCCGGCGGCGACCGTGTCCTCCGGCGGCGCGGGCGGATTCGGGACAAGCGCGGGCTTGCCGCGCTCGGAGAGCGTCATTACCTTGTCCGCGGCGCGCTGCGCGAAGGGGTCTTGGCGGCGCTCGAAGCCGGTCCGTCGGCCGAGCACGCTGCGCAGCCGGAGGACCAGAAATCCGGCGATCATCGCAAACAGGATGATGTCGAAATATTGACCAAACCCGCCCATCCCGTCCCGTGCCCCGCCGGCCTTCGGGCATTGCCCGAGCCTGACTCTGTTCCAAGTTGGGGTCTAGATAGGTTGTTCTTGCGGCAACGACAAGCTTGCCGGAAGCGGGCGCGATGACGGCGCTTTCGGATTTGGGCCGGTATTTGAGGCTGTTCTTCGCATCGGCCCGCATCTTTGCGGAGGCCGCCGGCGAGAGCTGCCGCGCCTGGGCTTCATCGGACGCCGCCCAATCTCCCCGCTGCAGGCGGCGCGGCATCGCGCGCGTTCCGAACCTGTCCGGGGAGCGCTGCCAAGCCGCTATCATTGCGGATCGGAGTGGGATTGGATCGAGCGGTCTGCCGAGGAGGAGCCATGTCGGAAGCGATGCGGGGCAACGGTCAAGGCGGCGAGCCCGCGGCCGCGACGGAGCCCTATCAGCTCATTATCAACGCCCAGTACGTCAAGGATCTGTCGTTTGAAAATCCGCGCGCGCCGCAGAGCCTGATCCAACCGGGCACACAGCCCCAGGTCGACATCAATGTCGACGTCAACGCCCGCAACCTCGCCCCCGAGGTGTTCGAGGTTGCGCTCACGATCAACGCTTCGGCACGGGTCAACAACGACCCGATATTCCTGGTCGAACTCGTCTACGGCGCGGTGGTCACGGTCAAGAACGCGGCCGAAGCGATAGTGCCGACGCTGGTTCTGGTCGAGACGCCGCGCATCATCTTTCCGTTCGCCCGCGCCGTCATCGCCGACGCGACGCGCGACGGCGGCTTTCCACCCCTGATGATCAACCCGATCGATTTCGCCGCGTTGCTGCGGCGCCAGCAGAGCGCGGCAGCCGCCGTCCCTTCCGGCGGCGAGGTCGTGTAGGCTGCGCCTTTGCGTCCCCTTTTCCTTCCTGCCCGTTGCGGCAGGGGGCGGGCTCTTCGCCGCTAATCTCCGGCGAGCCACAGCGGATCGGACAGGCGCGACAGCATCGCCCGATGCGCCGCTAGCTCGTCGGGCGTTGGCGCATGCGGCCGCGGCGCGCGAGGTTCGCGGCTCGACACGGCCGCAGCCTCCCCGGGCGGCGTGAAATCGAGACCCGGCTGGCGTCCTCCCAGCAGCTCGATATAGACCGCGGCCAGAAGCCGGCAGTCGATCTCGGCGCCGTGCTTCTCCCGGCCGGAAAGGTCGATCGCGAAACGGCGGCACAGCGCATCGAGGCTGGCCGGCGATCCGGGAAAGCGCCGGCGCGCCAGCGCCAGCGTATCGACATAGGCGCAGCCGATCGGCGGCCGCCCGAGCCGGGCAAGCTCGGCGTTCAAAAAGGCAAGATCGAACTCGGCATTGTGGATGACAAGCCGGGCCGAGCCGAGGAAGGCGAGCAGCTCGTCGACGACGGCGGCGAAAGGAGGATGCCCGGCGAGAAACTCGGAACTAAGCCCGTGGACGGCGCGCGCCTCCTCCGGCATGTCGCGCCCGGGGTTGACGTAGCGGTGAAAGGCGTGGCCGGTCGGCACATGGTGAACGAGTTCGAGGCAGGCGATCTCAACGATACGATGCCCCTCCTCGGGCTTAAGACCGGTGGTTTCGATATCGAGCACGACTTCGCGCATGGTTCGTCCGCCTCCGGCACTGCCGATCGCGCAGCATTCTGAGGATCGCCTTGAGACGCCGCAAGGTCAGGGCGCGGCTTAAGCCCGTCGGGACGACGAAATCGGCGCGCCGGCGCTTTTCCGCATCCGGCATCTGCTGGGCGAGGATTGCGGCGAAACGCGCTTCGGTCATTCCCGGCCGCCGCAGCACCCGCTGCCGTTCCAGGAACGGCGGCGCCGAGACGACGAGCACGTAGTCGCAGCGGCCGGCGCCGCCGCTTTCGAACAGGAGCGGCACGTCGAGGACGGCAATCGCGGCGCGGCGGGCCCGGGCCCGGGCCAGAAACCGCTTCTCCTCGGCCTCGACCATCGGGTGCAAGATCGCTTCGAGCCGGGACAGCGCGGCGCGATCGGCAAAGACCCGCTCGCCAAGACGCTTGCGATCGATCCCGCCGGTCGCCGCGCGCGTACCGGGAAAGGCGGCGGCGACGCGCTCGACCGCGCCGCCGCCGGGCGCCAGAAGACGATGGACGGCGCGATCGGCGTCGAACAACGGCACCTTCAGCCGCCGCAGCATCGCTGCCGCGGTGCTCTTGCCCATGCCGATCGAGCCGGTCAAGCCGAGGACGATCACGTGGCCGGCACGAGGCTTGCGAGCATCGCCGCCCGCAATTCGGAGGTGACCATCACCGCCTTGCCGAACCATGCCTCGAAGCCGGGGCGGCCCTGGTGAAGCAGCATGCCAAGGCCATCCACCACGGGGTGCCCGCGCCGCCGCGCCGCCGCGAGCAGATCGGTCTCGAGCGGCACATAAACGATATCCGCGACCACAGCGCTTACCGGCAGCGGCGACAGATCGAGGACAAGCGGCGGCGCGCCCTCCATGCCGAGACTCGTCGTGTTGACGAGAAGTCCGGCGCCGTCAAGGACATCGCTTCGTTCCTCCCAGGAATAGACCGCAATCCGCATCGCCGGCGTAGCAAGCTCGCGGGCAACCGCCTCGGCCCGCGCCCGAGTGCGGTTGACGAGGCGAACCTCCCGCACCCCCTCGGCGGCCAGCGCCGCCAACACGCCGCGGGCGCCGCCGCCGGCCCCGAGCACGACTGCCGGCCCCGCCTCGGCCCGCCAGCCAGGCGCCATTTCGCGGAGGTTTTCGCGAAACCCGTAGGCGTCGGTGTTGGAGGCCTCAAGGCTGCCGTCCGCCGCCACGACGATCGTGTTGGCGGCGCCGATCCGGCGCGCCACAGGGTCGACCCGGTCGGCGATTGCGAGCGCTGCCTCCTTGTGCGGGATCGTCAGATTGCAGCCGCGAAAGCCGAGCACCGGCAACGCCCGCAACGCCTGTTCCAGCCGTTCCGGAGGGACCGCAAGCGGAACGTAGGCGCCGTCGATGCCAAGCCGTTCGAGCCAGAAGCCGTGCAAGGCCGGCGAGCGGGAGTGGCCGACCGGCCATCCCATGATGCCCGCGAGCCGCGCCCTGCCGGTGATCCTCATCGCCCGTCCCTCATCATTGTCGCAATGCGCCGCGCTCGCGCAAAAACGCAAGCAGAGGAAGAAGCGGCAGACCGAGAACGGCGAAGTAGTCCCCGTCGATATCCGCGAACAGCTGGATGCCGCGACCCTCGATCCGGTAGGCGCCGACCGACCCCAGAATTGCAGAACCCTCGGCCGCAAGATAGGCGTCGAGAAACGCATCGCTGAATGCGCGCATTGTCAGAAGCGGCCGGCTGACGGCGTGCCAGACCCGCTCGCCGGCCGCAACCGCACAGACGGCGGTAGCCAGCTCGTGAAGCTTGCCGCGCAACGCCTGCAATTGGGCGCGCGCCCCGGCCATGCCGGCGGGTTTGTCGAACCAGAGACCGTCGCAGACGAGGATCTGGTCGGCACCGACGACGAGCGCTCCCGGATGCCGCTCCGAAATGCGGCGGGCCTTCAGCTCGGCCAGCGCCAATGCGCACTCGGCGGCTTCAGCACCCCCGGCCCGGTAGGCGCACCTGACTGCTTCCTCGTCGACCGCCGCCGCTTCCACCCTGAAGTCGAGGCCAGCTGCAGCGAGGAGGCGGGCCCGGGCCGGGCTCGCCGATGCGAGAATCAATTCCTCATTCATCGCCGCCATGCCGACGGATCAACATTCTCATGATCGCGGCCGCGGTCTCCTCGATCGAACGCCGGGTCACGTCGATGACCGGCCAGTGCCGCTCAGCGAAAACCCGCCGCGCCTCGCGCACCTCGGCCCTGACCGCCTCAAGATCGGTATAGTCGATGCCGACCTCCTGCTGCAGCATGCTCATTCGATGCCGGCGCAGTTGGACCAGCCGCTCCGGGTCGTTGGTCAGGCCGACGATCAGCGGATGCTTGGCGTTGAGCAGCTCGGGCGGCAGCGGCACGCCGGGTATGAAAGGCACATTTGCGGCCTTGATGCCGCGATTTGCCAGATAAAGGCAGGTCGGCGTCTTTGAAGTCCGCGAGACGCCGACCAGGCAGACATCGGCCTCTTCGAGACCCCAGCTCGATTGCCCGTCATCATGGTTGAGGGCAAAGGTCATCGCATCGATGCGCGCGAAATACTCGCCGTCGAGCATGTGCTGGATGCCGGGCTGACCGCGGCTTTTCCGTCCGAGATAGGAGGCAAGCGCGCCGATCACCGGGTCGAGAACCGGGATCGCCGGGATCTGCAGCCTTCGGCAGGCCCGCTGCAGGATGCCGCGCAGCGCGTCGTTGACGAGGGTGAACAGGACGACCCCAGGATTGGCCTCGACGCCGGCGATCACCCGCTCGACCTGGCTTTTCGTGCGCACCATGCTCCAGACATGCTCGATCGGCTGCACGCCCTCGAACTGCACGAGGCAGGCGCGCGCCACCGAATGAACGGTCTCGCCGGTTGAATCGGAGACGAGGTGGAGATGAAAGCGCATCGCCGCCTGGTATAAGCCGGTCATCCACAACAGGCTCTGGACAAACCTCCTGGAGGGTGGGAAAAGCCGACCGACGCCGCCTTCCCGCAGCCGATCTTCCCCGCCCCGCCGCCATCAGGGCACGAGTTTAGAAGCGCGGGACAGCTCTCGTCCACGCCCGTGAAAAGCCGGGACAACCCTTGAAGCCCGATCAGTCATTCCCGCTTTCCCCATGATTGTCAAACCCCGCCCGCTCTTCGTTTCCGGTGGAAATCTCGCGGCTTGTCCACGATGACGGCGACTTCCACGCAACCGGCCCGAAGGCGGGCGAAGTTTGTGTACGGATCGAAATCCCCGGATTCCACAAGCAACCTCTGCTACCGCCACCATCTAGTACTCAAGAGGCGGAGGAAGGAGAGCCGGGGATGATAGGCGCGAACGCAAAGCCGCTGTTGCGCGCGCTCTGCGGTGAGACACTTGCCCGGCCGCCGTGGTGGCTGATGCGGCAGGCCGGCCGCTATCTGCCTGAATACCGCGAGCTTCGCGCCAGGGTCCGCGACTTTCTCGAACTGTGCCTGACGCCTTCCCTTGCGGCCGAGCTGACATTGCAGCCGGTGCGCCGCTACCGGATGGACGCCGCGATCCTGTTCTCGGACATCCTGCTGCTGCCTTACGCCTTCGGCCAGAGGCTCGTCTATCGCGAGGGTGAGGGCCCCCGGCTCGAGGCGATCGAAGATTGTTCTGGGCTTGCATGTCCCGACCCGGCCGCGGCGGTTGCCCGGCTCGAGCCCGTCCTGGCGGCGACACGCCGCGTCGCCGCCGCGCTTGACAGCGCGACGGCGCTGATCGGTTTCGCCGGCGCCCCATGGACGGTCGCCTCCTACATGGTCGAGGGCGGCGGCAGCCAGGATTTTCGCCGGGTGAAGACCCGGGCCTATCGAGACCCTCAAGGCTTCGGCGCGCTGGTCGATCTTCTCACCGAGGCGACGACCGCGTTTCTGGCGGCGCAGGTCGAGGCCGGAGCGGAGGCGGTGCAGCTCTTCGACAGTTGGGCTGGCGTCCTGCCGGAGCCGGCTTTCGAGCGCTGGGTCATCGTGCCGACACGGCGCATCGTCGCGGCGCTGAAGGATCGATTTCCGGATCTTCCGGTGATCGGCTTCCCGCGCGGCGCCGGTATCCTGTACCGGCGCTATGTCATCGAGACCGGGGTCGACGCGGTCGGGATCGACACCTCGGTTCCGCTTGCCTATGTCCGCGCGCAGCTGCAACCGCGCGCCGCCGTTCAGGGAAATCTCGATCCGGTCCTGCTGCTGGTCGGGGGCGAGCCGCTCGCGGCGGCGGTGGGCGAGATCCGGCGCACTCTGGGCGGCGGTCCCTATGTGTTCAATCTCGGGCATGGCGTGCTGCCGGAAACCCCGCCGGAAAACGTCGCCGCGCTGGCCCGGCTGCTCGCTGAAGAGCCGTAAGAGGGGCGATGCGGAAGACGGCGATCGTCCTGATGAATCTCGGGGGCCCCGACAGCCTGGCGGCGGTCAAGCCGTTCCTGCGCAATCTGTTCGCCGATCCGGCGATCATGCCGCTGCCGCCGCCGCTGCGGGAGCCTCTGGCCCGGCTTATCGCCGCATATCGAGCGCCGGTGGGACGGAACATCTACGCGCGGCTCGGCGGCGCCTCGCCGCTTCTCGCCAATACCGAGGCCCAGGCCCGGGCCCTCGAGAGCGCGCTCGGGCCCGGCTATCGCTGTTTCATAGCGATGCGCTACTGGCACCCGACGAGTGCGGAGGCGGCGCGCGCCGTCCGGAAATGGGCGCCCGACCAAATCGTGTGTCTGCCGCTTTATCCGCAGTTCTCGACGACGACGACAGCCTCCTCATTCACCGCCTGGAAAAAAGCGGCGGCGGATCAGCGCCTGCACTGTCCGACCCGCATCGTGTGCTGCTATCCGCGCGAGAGGGGGTTTGTCGAGGTGATCGCCGCTCTGACCCGGCCGGCCCTTGAAGCGGCTGCGCAAACCCGGCCGCCGCGCCTGCTGTTGACCGCACACGGGCTGCCGAAGAGGGTCGTGGCGGCGGGCGATCCTTATCGCGCGCAGGTCGAAATGACGGCGCAGGCGATCGTCGCCGCGCTCGAGCTTCCCGGTCTCGACTGGCGCCTGTGCTTTCAAAGCCGCGTCGGACCGCTGGCTTGGCTCGAGCCCTCGACCGAGGAGGAGATTCGCCGCGCCGGCCGGGACCGGACGCCGCTCGTCGTGGTGCCGATTTCCTTCGTATCCGAGCATTCGGAGACTCTGATCGAGCTCGATCAGGACTACCGCCGCCTGGCCGGCGAGTGCGGCGTGCCCTGCTACCGGCGGGTCCCGACGGTCGGCACCGAACCCGCCTTCATCGCCGCGTTGGCGCGGCTCGTGCACAGGGCCGCCGCCGGCGGCGGGCTGGTCCCGGGCGAGCCGTCGCGGGTTTGCGGGCCCGCGCATGCGGGGTGCGCGCTTGCCGGGACCGGGCGATGAGAAGCTGGCTCGTCGAGGCCTATCCCTGGATCAAGGCGCTGCACATCCTCGCCGTGATCGCCTGGATGGCGGGGTTGTTGTACCTGCCGCGGCTCTTTGTCTATCATGCCACGGTCCGGCCGGGCTCCGAAGCGGCCGAAATCTTCAAAACGATGGAGCGGCGGCTCGAACGCGCCATCATGACGCCGGCCATGATCGCGACATGGCTCTTCGGTCTATTGCTTGCCGGGACGCCGGGGATCGTCGATTGGCGGATGGGATGGCTGCCGGCGAAGCTGGCTTTCGTCGCCGGACTGACCGCCTTTCATTTCTGGCTGCGCCGCCACCGTCTTGCCTTTGCCGCGGATCGCAACCGCCACTCTGCGCGTTTCTATCGCGTCATCAACGAGCTGCCGACGGTTGCGCTGATCGCGATCGTCATTCTGGTCGTGGTCAAACCGTTTTGAGGGGAGAGCTGCAATGGATGATGTCAGCAATCTTGTAATCGCGTTTGACTTGCCCATCTCTTTTGAGTAAGGGGAATCGAAACCCGGGCGACCGGTGTTTCCCAGCCAGCCCCGTCCACCCCCCATTCTCCGTTCCACCCTGCGAGTCCGTTGCCGCGCAGGGCTTCCCGAACTGGGCAATCCCTTGCCTCCATCTCGACGCAAAACCCCATGAATCTCCAGGAATTAAAGCGCAAGTCTCCGGCCGAGCTCCTCGCCTTCGCCGAGGAACTCGAAATCGAAAACGCCTCCTCACTGCGCAAACAGGACATGCTGTTTGCAATCCTGAAGCGGCTCGCCGAGAACGACGTACCGATCTCGGGCGACGGCGTTCTGGAAGTCATGGCGGACGGCTTCGGATTTCTGCGCTCGCCCGAGGCGAATTACCTGGCGGGGCCCGATGACATTTACGTCAGCCCGAGCCAGGTCCGGCGCTTCGGATTGCGCACCGGCGATACCGTCGAGGGCCAGATCCGGGCGCCGCGCGACGGCGAGCGCTATTTCGCGCTGCTCAAGGTCAACAGCATCAATTTCGACGACCCCGAGCGGGTAAAACAGCGCATCAACTTCGACAATCTGACGCCGCTCTATCCCGAGGAAAAGCTCCAACTAGAATTCGACGATCCGACCCGCCGCGATCTGACGACCCGGGTCATCGACCTGATCACCCCGCTCGGCAAGGGCCAGCGCGCCCTGATCGTATCGCCGCCGCGCGCCGGCAAGACGGTGATGCTGCAGAACATCGCCCACGCGATCGCGGCCAACCATCCCGAGGTCTATCTGATCGTGCTGCTGATCGATGAGCGGCCCGAAGAGGTGACCGACATGGCCCGTTCGGTACGCGGCGAGGTGATCAGCTCGACCTTCGACGAGCCGGCGCAGCGCCATGTCCAGGTCGCCGAGATGGTGATCGAGAAGGCGAAGCGGCTCGTCGAGCACAAGCGCGACGTCGTGATCCTGCTCGATTCGATCACCCGTCTGGCGCGCGCTTACAACACCGTCGTCCCCTCCTCCGGCAAGGTGCTGACCGGCGGCGTCGACGCCAATGCGTTGCAGCGGCCGAAGCGCTTTTTCGGGGCCGCCCGCAATATCGAGGAGGGCGGTTCGCTGACGATCATCGCGACGGCGCTGATCGATACCGGCTCGCGCATGGACGAGGTCATCTTCGAGGAGTTCAAAGGCACCGGCAATTCCGAGATCGTGCTCGACCGCAAGGTCGCCGACAAGCGCACCTTCCCCTCGATCGACATCACCAAATCCGGCACCCGCAAGGAGGAGTTGCTCGTCGATCGCGGCGTCCTGTCGAAGATGTGGGTGCTGCGGCGGGTCCTGACCCCGATGGGCACCGTCGACGGGCTCGAATTCCTGATCAACAAGCTCAAGGAATCGAAGACGAACTCCGAGTTCTTCGAGGCGATGAATACGTAGCCGGCGCCTTGCCGTCCCGGCCGGCGCCGGGACGGCGGCAGCGGCGGCTATACGGTCAGCACCGTCTGACCGGTCGTGCGGCGTCCCTCCAGGTCGCGGTGGGCGCGCGCCGCCTCGCGCAGCGGATAGGTCTGATTGATCGTGATCTTGACCGCCCCGCTCTCGACGACCGCGAACAATTCGCGCGCCGCGGTCAGCAGATCCTCGCGCGCGGCGGTGTAGGTGTTGAGGGTCGGCCGGGTCAGGAACAGCGAGCCCTTGGCCGCAAGGATGCCGATATCGACCGGGCCGATCGCGCCGGAGGACTGGCCGAACGAGACCATCAGGCCGAGCGGGGCGAGGCAATCGAGCGATTTGTAGAAGGTGTCCTTGCCGACCGAGTCGTAAACGACCGGCAATTTGCGCCCGGCCGTCAGCTCGGCGACCTTGGCGACGAAATCCTCGCGCCGATAGACGATCGGATGGTCGCAACCGTTCTTTTTCACCAGCTCCGCCTTCTCGTCGCTGCCGACCGTGCCGATCACGGTGGCGCCCAGATGCTTTGCCCATTGGCATACGATCAGCCCGACGCCGCCGGCTGCGGCATGGATCAGGATCGTCTCACCGCGCTGGACCGGATGGGTGCGCCGGATCAGATACCAGGCGGTCATGCCCTTCAGCATCATTGCCGCCGCCTGCTGGTCGGTGATGCCGGCCGGTATCGGCACGAGCCGGTCGGCCGGCATGATGCGCTCCTCGGAATAGGCGCCGAGCGGTCCGCCGGCATAGGCGACGCGGTCGCCGGGTTTCAGCCCGTCGACCCCGGGCCCGACCTCCTCGACGATGCCGGCCGCTTCGGAGCCGAGCCCGCTCGGCAGCGGCAGCGGATAGAGCCCGCTGCGGTGATAGGTGTCGATGTAATTGAGCCCGACGGCGGTGTGACGGATCCGGACCTGACCCGGCCCGGGTTTGCCGACCGCAACCTCCTGCCATTCGAGGACCTCGGGTCCGCCGGTCTTCGCAAAACGGATGGCGTGCGCCATAGCCGCTCCCCTCCTCTCGTCTGTTTCGTCCGGTTCATCCCGGCCTTTGCACCGGGCCGGTACGATAGCGAGGGCCGGGGCCCGCGTCACGGCCGGCAAACCGTCGGCATCGCCGCCGCGAAAAGCGCCGCCGACGGCAGCGCGCCTTCGAGCGCGAGCAGCCGGCGCTTGGTCGGCGGTCCGGCGCCGCCGCTATAGCCGCCAAGACCGTCCTTCGCCAGCACGCGATGGCAGGGGATAAGGATCGGGATCGGGTTGCGGGCGCAGGCCCGGCCGACCGCGCGCGCCGCGGTGCCGATCGCCTCTGCCAGCTCGCCGTAGCTGCGCGTTTCGCCGTATGGGATGTGCCGCATCGCCGCCCACACGCGCTGCTCGAAAGAGCTGCCGCGCGGTGCGAGCGGCAGCTCGAAGCGGGTCAGCCGGCGGGCGAAATAAGCCGCGATCTGCCGCCGCGCCTCGATAAGCAGCGGTGTTGCGATGCCGGCCGGCTCATCGCTCCAGTCGATCGCAACGATCGCGCCCTCCGCTTCGGCGATGACGAGCCGCCCGAGCGGGCCCTCGCAGGCGATCGAACGGATCATTTCCTACCTCTTCCGGCCCAGCTCCGCGGCAAGCGCCTCCGGCTCGACGAACGGCAGCGAACATACCGGTCCCTCGCACACATAGGCTGCGGCGCGGCCGTCGACGAGCCCTTTGCCATGAGCGGGATGGCCGGCGGGAAGGCCGTGCTGCGCGGGGAGCGCCAGCACCACCCGATCCGGCAGCGAAACGCCGTAAACGGCGCGGCGCAACGCCGCAAAACCGGCCGTGCCGGCATCGCCGACAAGCACGATTTGCAGCGGTTTCATCAGGCTCTCCACATTGTTGAGCAGGGTGGCGAGCGGGAAGAAGTTGCGCGCGACCTCGCCTGAGAACGCCGCGACGATCGCTTCGGCGCGCCGGCGATAGGCGTCTTCGCCGGTCAGCAGCGCAAGCCGGGCCAGGACGCCGACGAGCGTACCGTTGCCGGCCGGCGTCGCCGCATCGGCCGCGCTCTTCTGTCGTGCGATCAATCCCTCGGTGTCGGTTGCGGTGAAGAAATAGCCGCCTTCGGCCGCGTCCCAATAATACCGGTCAAGGATCTCGATCCAGGCGCGGGCCTGCGCCAGAAAGCCAGCGTCGCCGGTCGCCTCGTGCAATACGAGCGCGGCGCGGCAGAGATTTGCATAATCGTCGAGAGTGGCCGGATGACGGGCGCGCCCGGCCCGCCAGCTGTGCAACAGGCGGCCGTCCGCTCCGCTCATACGGCTTGTGACGAATGCAAAGGCGTCGCGCGCCCGTTCGATCCAATCCGGGCGCTCGAAAACGAGACCGGCATTGGCCATCGCCGCGATCATCAGGCCGTTCCAGTCGGCGAGCACCTTGTCGTCGCGGCCGGGGCGGACCCGCTCCTCGCGCGCCCGGAACAGCAGCGCGCGGCACAGCGCTAGCTCGCGCTCGCTCTCGTCATCGGCGAGCGCCTTGTGGGCGAGCCGATTGAGGATGTTGCGCCCCTCCCAGTTGCCCTGCTTTGTCACGTCGTAGAAGCGCTTGAACAACGCCGCGCGGGGGCCGAGCACGCGGTCGATCTCGGCTTCCGTCCAGACGTAGAACTTGCCTTCCTCGTGCTCGCTGTCGGCGTCGAGGCTGCTGGCGAAGCCGCCTTCCGGGGTCAGCATCTCGCGGCCGACCCATTCGAGGGTCTCGTCGACCCGCTGCAGGTAGAGCGGGTTCCTGGTCTCCTGCCAGACCAGGGTCAGCAGGTCGACCAGCGCGGCGTTGTCGTACAGCATCTTTTCGAAATGCGGCACGAGCCAGCGCGCATCGGTCGCATAGCGGGCGAAGCCGCCGCCCAGATGGTCGTAGATGCCGCCCTGGCACATCGCCTCGAGCGCCTTGTGGACGGCGTCGCGATAGGCCGCCTCGCCGCTGCGCTTCCAGGCCCGCCATAGGAGTTCAAGGATGCTGGTCTGCGGAAATTTCGGGGCGGTGCCGATGCCGCCGTGGATCGGATCGCTCTCGCGCAACAGCCGCTCGGCGATGCGGTCGAGAAGTTCGACGCCGATGCCCTCGCCCTTCTGCGGCTGGGCGAGCCGCTGCAATGCCTGACGCAGCGCCGCGGCGTTTTGCGCCACCTTGTCGCGCTCCTGCCGGTAGGCCTCGCTCATCGCCTCCAGCACCTGGCGAAAGCCCGGCCGTCCCCAGCGCGGCGTCGGCGGGAAGTAGGTTCCGCCCCAATAGGGTTCGCCGTCCGGGGTCAGGAACATCGTCAGCGGCCAGCCGCCCTGCTCGCCCAGCAGCGCCAGCGCATGCTGGTAGATCGCGTCGAGATCCGGGCGCTCCTCGCGGTCGAGCTTGATGTTGACAAAGCGCTCGTTCATCACCCTGGCGATTTCGGGATCCTCGAAGCTCTCCCGCGCCATGACGTGGCACCAGTGGCAGGCGGCATAGCCGATCGACAGCAGGACCGGCTTGTCGAGCCGCTTGGCCTCGGCAAAAGCCGCCGCGCTCCAAGGCTGCCAGTGAACGGGGTTGTCCTTGTGCTGGAGAAGATAGGGGCTGGTCTCCTCGCCGAGGCGATTGCGGTCCATCACCCGCTCCTTGACTGTTCGGATTTCTCACCCGCAGCGGGCCGGGTTGCGCTCTGCCGCTCGACGCACTAGGGTGCTCTTCCCATTCTAAACCTGAAAACGGCCGAAGCCGATACCTGCTCGGTCCCTTGTTCCAACATCGGAGAAATCGAATGGCGAATGCGCCGGCTGATCCGCCGCTCTTTTACAGCCACCATGTGTTCTGCTGTACCAACGTGCGCCCGGCAGGGCACCCGCGCGGCTGCTGCAGTGCCGGCGGCAGCGAGAAATTGCGCAATTACATGCGCGAGCGGGCCAAGGCGCTCGGCATCCACAACGTTCGCATCAACGCCTCGGGCTGCCTCGACCGCTGCGAGTGCGGCCCCAACATGGTCATCTATCCCGAGGGCGTGTGGTATCATTACGAGTCGACCGCGGATATCGACGAGATCCTGCAGAAGCATTTGATCGAGGGCGGCCGGGTCGAAAGGCTGATGGTGCGGCCCGAGCAGAAGGAATGGCGTCGAGCGGAGTAGTCGCGCCAACCGATACGATCTTCGCGCCGGCGACGGCGAGCGGACGGGCCGCCGTCGCCATCCTTCGCCTGTCCGGCCCGGACGCCGCGCGAGCCCTGCAACGCATGGCCGGCCGGCTGCCCCGCCCGCGCCGGGCGACGCGGGTCGCGGTTACCGATCCCGCCACCGGCGAGCGGCTCGACGACGGGCTTGCGCTGTGGTTTCCGGGACCAAAAAGCTATACCGGCGAGGACATGGCCGAGCTGCACCTGCACGGCAGCCGCGCCGTCCTCGCCGCCGCCGTCGCGGCGTTGCGCCGCCTGGGCTTGCGCCTTGCCGAGCCGGGCGAGTTCACCCGTCGCGCCTTTCACAACGGCAAGCTCGATCTGCTGCAGGCCGAAGCGATCGCCGATCTCGCCGCCGCCGAGACCGAGGCGCAGCGGCGCCAGGCGCTGCGCCAGCTCGACGGAGCGCTCGGCGGCCTTTATCGCGGATGGTGCGACCGCCTCGTGCGGCTGCTCGCCCATCTCGAAGCGGCGATCGACTTTCCCGACGAGGATCTGCCGGGCGGGATCGCGGCCGAGATCGCCGCGGGGATCGAAGAACTGGCTGCGGCAATCGCCCGGCACCTTGCCGACGGGCACCGGGGCGAGCGGCTGCGCGAGGGCATTTCGGTCGCGATCGTCGGCCCGCCGAACGCCGGCAAATCGAGCCTGTTGAACCGCATTGCGCGACGCGAGGCGGCGATCACCTCGCCTTATGCCGGGACGACGCGCGACATCGTCGAGGTCGCGATCGATCTCGAGGGCTATCCGGTCCTCCTCGCCGATACCGCGGGTCTGCGCGAGAGCGAGGACCTCGTCGAGCAGGAGGGGTTGAGGCGGGCCCTCGCCCGGGCCGAGGCGGCCGAATTGCGGCTGTTCGTATTCGATGCGGCGCAGCCCGCCGATGCCGGCGGCGCCGCCCGCTGGCCGGGGCCCGACACATTGCTTGTCGCCAACAAGATCGACCTGGTGCCGGCATCGCCCGATCTGCCGGCCGGGGCCTTTGCCGTTTCGGCCCTGACCGGCGAGGGTGTCGAGCGGTTACTTATGGCGCTGGGCGGGAAGGTGGCCGAGAATTATCGGCTCGAGGCGCCGGTCCTGACCCGCGCCCGCCACCGCCAGGCCCTCGAAGAGGTGCTCGAAGCGCTCGCGCGCTCGCGCGCGGCGCCGCTGCCGGAACTGCAGGCCGAAGACCTGCGCCTGGCGCTCAGAAGCCTCGGCCGCATTACCGGCGCCGTCGACGTCGAAGACCTGCTCGACGTGATCTTCCGCGATTTCTGTATCGGCAAATAAGCCGGGCCAATCGCGGGTTGCACCGGCAAGGCCATGGCGCACGGCGCCGCCGGCGGGATCCGCAGGCGGAATCCCGCGCCTTTTTCCGAAATCTCGACAGGTTCGGGACGCCCCCGTACATTTCCGTCATGGACGAGATCATCGCAAGCTACGACGTCATCGTAGTCGGCGGCGGCCATGCCGGCTGCGAGGCGGCGGCGGCGGCGGCGCGCATCGGCGCGCGCACGGCCCTGTTGACGCACCGGCGCGCGACGATCGGCGAGATGTCGTGCAATCCGGCGATCGGCGGGCTCGGCAAGGGCCATCTCGTGCGCGAGATCGACGCGCTCGACGGCCTCATGGCTCGCGCCATCGACCGGGCCGGCATCCAGTTCCGCATCCTGAACCGCAGCAAGGGGCCGGCGGTCAGGGGCCCGCGCGCCCAGGCCGACCGCAAGCTCTACCGCGCCGCCATGAGCCAACTCCTCGCCGAAACGAGAAGGCTCGACATCATCGAGGGCGCCGCCCTCGATCTGCTGCGCGACCGCGACGGCCGGGTCGCGGGCCTGCTGCTCGAGGACGGACGGCGGTTCGGAAGCGGCCGCGTCGTGCTGACCACCGGGACTTTTTTGAACGGTCTGATCCATATCGGCGAAGAGAAGGTCGCGGCCGGGCGCATCGGCGAGGCGCCGACGATCGGCCTCGCCAGGACGCTGATGCATTGCGGCTTCGCGCTCGGGCGGCTGAAGACCGGGACGCCGCCGCGGCTCGACGGCAATACGATCGACTGGCAGGGTCTCGAAGTGCAGCCGGGCGACGAGCCGCCGCCGCCCTTTTCCTTCATGACCGACGCGATCACGACCCCGCAGGTCGTCTGCCATATCACCGCGACGACGCCGGCGACGCATGCGCTGATCCGCGCCAATCTCGACCGCTCGCCGCTGTATTCGGGCGATATCATCGGCGTCGGCCCGCGCTATTGCCCGTCGATCGAGGACAAGGTCGTGCGCTTCGCCGATCGCGAGCGCCATCAGATCTTTCTCGAACCCGAAGGGCTCGACGACGACACGATCTATCCGAACGGCATCTCGACCTCGCTGCCGCGCGCCGTGCAGCAGGCGATGCTGAGGACGATCCCCGGCCTGGAGCGCGCGGTCATGCGCCGCCCCGGCTACGCCATCGAGTACGACTTCGTCGATCCGCGCGAGCTTTACCCGACGCTCGAAACGCGCCGGGTGCCCGGGCTTTACCTCGCCGGCCAGATCAACGGTACGACCGGTTACGAGGAGGCGGCGGCCCAGGGTCTTCTGGCCGGGATCAATGCGGCGCTCGCCGCCGCCGGGGCGGGGCCGTTCGTGCTCGACCGCGCCCAGGCCTATATCGGCGTCCTCGTCGACGATCTGGTGACGCGCGGCACCAGCGAGCCCTACCGCATGTTCACCTCGCGCGCCGAATACCGCCTGCTGCTGCGCGCCGACAATGCCGATCAGAGGCTGACGCCGGCCGGGATCGGGATCGGCGTCGTCGGCGCCGAGCGGGCGCGGGTCTTTGCGGCGAAGCAACGGGCGCTGGAAACCGCGCGGCGGCGGCTCGCCGCCCTCAAAATGACGCCGTCGGCCTTGGCCCGCCACGGCATTCTCGTCAATGCCGACGGCATCGCCCGCAGCGCGGCCGAGCTGCTCGCGCATCCCGGGGTCGACCTCGCCCGGCTCGCCGCCCTGTGGCCGGAACTGGCGGCCCTGCCGCCCGAGATCGCCGAACAGCTCGAAATCGATGCGCGCTATGCCGGCTATCTCGAACGGCAGCAGCGCGACATCGCCGCCTATCGCCGCGACGAGGCGCTGCTGCTGCCGCAGGAGCTTGATTATGACGCCGTCGGCGGGCTGTCGCGCGAGGTGCGCGAGAAGCTTGCGCGGGCGCGCCCGGCGACGTTGGGGGCGGCGGCGCGCATCTCGGGGGTGACGCCGGCGGCGCTGGTGGCGTTGTTGAAGTATGTCAAGCGGCAGCCGGGGCCGGGCGCGCGCGCAGCCTGAGCCGTGCCCGCCGCTCGGCCCCGAAGAATTTGCCGAACGCGTCGGCGTTTCGCGGCAGACGCTGGCGCGGCTGGCGGCCTATCTCGATCTGCTGCAGCGCTGGTCGCAGCGCCTCAACCTGGTCGGCCGCGCCACGCTGGCCGATCCGTGGCGCCGTCACATCCTCGATTCGGCGCAGCTGTTGCCATTTGTTCCGGAACGGGCCAAAAGCCTTGTCGATCTCGGCAGCGGCGCCGGGTTTCCCGGCCTGGTGTTGGCAATCCTCGGCGTTCCCGGCGTCGCGCTGATCGAGGCCGATGCGCGCAAATGCGCGTTTCTGCGCGAGGCGGCGCGGATTACCGGGACGGAGGTTGCGATCCATCCGCGCCGCATCGAGACGATGCCGGCGCATGCCGTCGATGTCGTGACCGCGCGCGGCCTCGCCCCGCTCGAGCGGCTGCTTGCTCTTGCCGAACCGTTTCTCGGCCCCGGCACCGTCTGCCTGTTTCCGAAAGGCGAACGCTTCGCGCAGGAATTGGCGGCGGCGCGCAAGGCCTGGGACATGGAGGCGTCGCTGCACGCCAGCCTGTCCGATCCGCGCGGGGTCGTGCTGCGCCTGTCCGGGATCGCCCGCAAACCGCGGTCCGAAGCCTTGCCGGGGCCGTCCTCACAGTGAGCGCAGGCGCGGCATCAACCTTTGGGCCGTCAAGAAGTCGATCTGATCCATGTCCGCCCGGCCGTAGCCCTCTTTCTGCAGGCCGGCGGCGGTCATCGCGGCGGGGAAATAGGGGAAGTCGCTGCCGAACATGATCTGCGAGAACGGCACAAGCTTGAGCAGACCGGCCAGGCTCGGCGCCCAGGCGCCGTTGGCGGCGTCGAAATAAAGCCGCCCGAGCTCGGCCATCGCACCGTCCGGCGCGATCCGCTCGCGGTCCTTGCGCCGCTTGATAAAGGCGTCGATGCGCCCGGCCAGAGAGGGCAGGCTGCCGCCGGAATGGGCGAACACCCATGTGATGTCGCGGCAGCGGACAAACGTGCCGGAAACGAGCAGGCTGACGATCGCCCGGGCGGTATCGAACGGCACCTCCAGCATCGCATCGCTGCGCAGCCCCGGGATCAGGTTGTGGCAGCAGTTGGGCGTCGTCGGATGGAAATAGACGACGGCCTTGCGCCGGTTCAGCTCGTCGAAGATCGGCCGGAACATCGGGTCTCCCGGCCATTTGTCGCCGTAGCTCGAGCACAGGCCGATGCCGTCGCATTTCATCACGTCATAGCCGTACGCAATTTCCTCAAGGCTGGCCGCGACGTCGATCATCGGCAGCGAGCAGTAATATCCGAATTTGCCGGGATGGCGCCGCGCCAGTTCGAGGACGTATTCGTTGCATTCACGGGCAAGGCTTGCCGCGGTCTTGGGATCGCCGCCGAACCAGTTGTCAGGGACCGAGGCGAGCGACAGCACGGACTGGGTGACGCCGTCCTTCTCCATATCCGCCAGCGTCTGTTCGACGGTCCAGTTCTGATTGGCCGGGATCGCGAAGCCCTTGCCCGCGGCGGCCCGGGCCTTCTCGATCCGTTTCCAGCCCGGCGAGAAGAAGTGGCTGTGCACGTCGATCCGGCGGTGCGGCCGCCCCGGCGCGGCGCGCGGCTCCTAGCCCGTGATCGCGGCGTAGACCAGCGCGCGGATCAGATAGCGGTAGTGCAGGCGCTGGTCGGGGGCCTGCATCATCAGGACGGTGATCAGCCTTTCGGCCGGGTCGATCCAGAAATAGGTGCCGGTGACGCCGCCCCAGAAATACTCGCCGACCGAGCCCGGCACCGGCGAGCGGCCGGTCTCCTTGCGCACCGCGAAACCGAGGCCGAAGCCGTAGCCCATCTCCGGCACCGGCGCCAGGGCGCCGAAACGTTCGCGCGTCGTCGCCCCGTACCGGACGTCAGGCGGCAGGTGATCCGAGGTCATATGCGCGACCGTCTTGGGCGAGAGCAGCCGGGTTCCGTCGAGGGCGCCGCCGTCGAGCAGCATCTGGCAGAAACGCAGATAATCCGAGGCCGTCGAAACCGCGCCGCCGCCGCCCGATTGCCAGCGGTTCTCGACGGCGACATTGCGCATCGGCGGGCGCGCGCCGGTGCTCCTGTCGATCTGCGGCTCGGCAAGGCGCGCCGCCCGCGCCCCGGTCGCGGCAAACCCGGTATCGCTCATACGGAGCGGCCCGGTGATGCGCGCCGCGAAGAACTCGCCGAGGCTTTGGCCCGAGACGACTTCGACCACGCGCCCGAGGACGTCGGTCGACATGCCGTATTCCCAGGTCGTCCCCGGCTCGAACATCAGCGGCAGGCGGGCGAGCTTTTCTATCAGCTCGGCGTTGGTCTGCTCCTCCGCCATCAGCCTCTCCTCGCGCCACAGCCTGTGCACCGGCGAATCGCCGAACTGGGCGTAGGTGAGGCCCGAGGTGTGGCGCATCAGGTCCTGCACGGTCATGAGCCGCTGCGCCGGCCTGCGCTCGACGCCGATGGTGCGGTCGGCGAATTCCGGCAGATAGCGCGCGACCGGGGCGGCGATGTCGAGCCGGCCCTCTTCGGCCAATATCATCGCCGCCACCGAGGTCAGGGGTTTCGTCATCGAGGCGATGCGAAAGATCGCATCGAGCCGCATCGGCGCCCCCGCCTCGCGGTCGCGCCAGCCCGCAGCCTCGGCATAGCCGACCCGCCCTTCGCGCGCGATCGCCACCACCGCACCCGGGATCAGCCCGCGCTCGACATCGGCCTGGATCCGCGCCGTGATCCGCTGCAGCCGGGCCGACGACAGACCGATCTCTTCCGGGCATTCCGCCCGCGGCAAACCCAGAGTTTCCATCTCCGCTCTCCGCGCCGGTCAGAGTGTGGCCGCCAGCTTGCCGGGAAAAGAGCGCCGATGCCAGGGGTTATGGGCGGCTGTCGGGCTTTTCTCCCGGCCGCCCGCCGGCAGGGTCCCGGTCACGCCCGCCCGCCCTGCCGAGCAGGAAATACGTTTCCATCAGGCCCTTGCCCTTGACGGCGAGCGGGCCGCGGGGAACGATGCGGAAGCCATCGCCCAAGGCCGCCCGCGTCGCCGCCGAGATGTGGATGCGGCCGGGAACGCCCAGGCTCTCCAGGCGGCTCGCGGTGTTCACGGTGTCGCCCCAGACGTCGTAGGCGAATTTGTGGGTGCCGATGACGCCGGCGACGAGCGCACCGGTATGGATGCCGATGCGCAATTCCAGCTTCTCGCCGGCGACCCGGCCGACATCGGCGGCGGCCTCGAGCATGTCGAGCGCCATCTCGGCCGTCGCCGCAGCGTGGTCCGCCCGCGCCTGCGGAATGCCGCCGGCGACCATATAGGCATCGCCGATGGTCTTGATCTTTTCGAGCCCGCGGCCGGCGGCAAGCGCATCGAAGCGGGAAAACAACAGTTCGAGAAGTGCGACCGTCCGCTCCGGCGACAAGCGTGCGGCCAGCTCGGTAAAGCCGACGAGATCGGAAAACAGGATCGTCGCCTCGGCGATGCGGTCGGCGATGACCCGCTCGCCCCGCCGCATGCGCGCGACGATCGTCTGCGGCAGGATGTTGAGGAGCAGCGCCTCGGAATGCTCCTTTTCGGCGCGCAGCGCGAGGGCCGCCGCCTGCTCGCGGTCGCGCAGCCGCTTCTTTTCGAGCGAGGCGTTGACCCGCGCGCGCAGCAACACCGGATTGAACGGCTTTTGTAGGTAGTCCTCGGCGCCGGCCTCGAGCGAGCGGACGACGCTGTCGAGCTCGTCGAGCGCCGAGATCATGACGACCGGGAGATGTCGCGTCGCCTCCGCGGCCTTGAGCCGGCACAACACCCCGAACCCGTTCATCACCGGCATCATCAGGTCGAGCAGGACGAGATCGAAATCGCCGCCCGCGACCGCCGCCAGCGCTGCGGCGCCGTCCGCCACCGCCGTCACGCGATGTCCCTCGCGCCGCAGGCGGCGCGACAGCAGATCGCGGTTGGCGGCGTTGTCGTCGACGACGAGGATATGGCTGCGCCGGCGCGATGGCGGCGGCATCTCGGCGGCGTCGAGCGGGCGGATCTGCAGCAGGACGTTGCGGATCATGTCGATCGGCGCCGCCGGCTCGCCGCCGCCGGAGGCGATCAGGCGATCGATCTCGCCAAGCAGCCGGTCGGCATGTTTGAGCACCTCTTCGAGATCGTGCCGCTTGTCCTCGCGACCATTCTCGCGCGCCTCCTCGAGCAGGAGCTCGCCGTAACCCTTGATCGCGGTCAGCGGCGTCCGCAATTCGTGCTGCCACCGGCTCTCGAGCGCCGCGCCATCCTGCCGGTTGGCTGCAAGGATGCCGGCGATCAGCGCGGAGAGCTGCTCGCCGGCCGCTCGCATGCGTTCGAGATCGGCGATCCATGCGACAAGGCCGTCGCGCCGCGCATCCTCGCGCAGCATGTCGATAAAGCCGAGGATGGCCGCGAGCGAGGCGCCGAATTCCTGGCGCAGGAAGGCGGCAAGCGCCTGCTCCAATCGCCGGCCCGGCCGGGACGCGCCGGCGTTCACGAAGGCGTCCCCTCGTCCGGGCGTCCGCACGCGGAGCCGCGGCCGAGGAGGGTTTCGATCTTGCCGATCAGCCGCGGCAGCTCGACAGGCTTGGTGTCGTAATCATCGCAGCCGGCGGCGAGCGCCTTGTCGCGGTCGCCGGCCATCGCGTGCGCCGACAGGCCGACGATCGGGATGGCCCGGGTCGCCGGTTGCGCCTTCAATCGCCGCGTCGCCTCCCAGCCGTCCATCCCCGGCAGGCTCATATCCATCAGGATCAGGTCGGGGCGCTCGATCGCCGCGATCGCGACGCCGCTCTCGCCGTCGCTCGCGATCGCCACCGCGTAGCCGCGGCGGACGAGCCGGCGCGACAGCATGTCCCGGTTCATCTCGTTGTCTTCGACGATCAGGATCTTGGCCATGTCGCTTCCCTCAGCCGGAAGCGGGCGCGGTCTTGCCCGGCGGCGCCCGCCGCAAATGGCGCCTGAGCGCGGCGGCGAGGTCGTCGGCGCCTTTGGCCAGCACTTCGCGCGTCCGCCCCGCCAGCACCTCGCGCTCGGCGGCATCGAGCCTTTTGGCCGTCAGGACGACGATCGGCAGCGCCCGCCACTCGGCACGTTGGCCGATCGCGTCGAGAAAAGCGAACCCGTCCATGCCCGGCATGATCAGGTCGAGCAGGACCATCGCCGGGCGTGGATTGCGTTCGAGCCAGGCGAGGGCGGCGGCGCCGTCGGCGGCCTCGGCGACGGTGCAGCCGAGATGATCGAGATGATGCCGCGCCAGCCTCCGGCTGGCGCGGTCGTCGTCGACGACGAGGACGGTACCGCCGCCCGCCAGATGCCGGCGGACCAGCGCCGCCAGATGCGCCCGCTCGACCGGCTTGGTCAGAAAGCCGGCGGCGCCCAACGCCAGGGCGATGCCGCGCTCGGCGAGCACGGTGACGACGATCACCGGGATGTCGCAGAGTTCGGGATCGGCTTTGAACGCGGCCAACAGCGCCCAGCCGTCGATCCGCGGCATCAGGATGTCGAGAGTGACGAGCGCGGGCCGGTGCGCGCGCGCCAGCGGAAGCACGGCGGCGCCATCGGCGACTTCCGTGACGCGACAGCCTTCCCGGCGGATCGTCTCGGCGAGCAATGCGCGGGCGTGCGGGTCGTCGTCGACGATCATGACGAGCGGCGCCTCGCCAGCGGGAACGGTTGCGGCGGAAGGGGGGATATCCGCCGTCTCGGCGGCGGGTGCTCCGGCGAGGGGCAGCACGATCGTGAAGGTCGAACCGGCGCCAGGGGCGCTTTCGACCGTGATCCGCCCGCCCAGCATCTCGCAGAAATGCCTGGTGATGGCAAGGCCGAGCCCGGTGCCGCCGTAGCGCCGCGCCGTCGCGGCATCGGCCTGGCTGAAGGCCTGGAACAGCCGGCCGAGCTGATCCGCGCTGATGCCGATGCCGGTGTCGGAAACGGCGAACGACACCGCGCTTGTAGAGCGCTCGACCGAGAGCGAGATATGCCCGCCGCGGGTGAACTTGCCGGCATTGCTGAGCAGGTTCAAGAGGCTCTGCTTCAGCTTGGTGCGGTCGGTGCGCAGCGTGCCGGGCGCCGGCGGGCAGCGGATCTCGAGGCGGTTCGCATGCGCCGCCGCCAGTGGCTCGGCGATGGCGCGCACCTCCTCGATCAGCCCGGCGAGGTCGACCTCTTCGAGATAAACCTCCATTTTCCCCGCCTCGATCTTCGACAGATCGAGGATGCCGTTGATCAGGTCGAGCAGATGGCGCCCGGCCTGCCCGATCCTTTCCAGATCGGGAAGAAAATCCTCGCGGCCCTCCTCCTGCGCGGTCTCGTGCAGCATCTCGCTGTAGCCGATGATTGCGTTCAAGGGCGTGCGCAGCTCGTGGCTCATATTGGCAAGGAAGGCGGATTTGTGCTGGCTGGCGGCGACCAGCTCCTGATAGAGCCGGCCCAGCTCTTGCGAGGTGCGGTTGACGTTGGCGGCAAGCGTGCCCAGCTCGTCGCGGTTGACGACGCTGACGCGCTGCGTGAAGTCGCCGCCCGCGATCTCGCCGAGCCGCGCCTCGATCTCGGTGATCGGCCGGATCAGCGACAGCGAGATCACGCGCCCGAGCACGAGCGCCAGCGCGATGCTGGCGCCGGCAAAGACGAGGAACAGGATCTGGGCGGCGCGATAGGCGATATTGCTGGCCCGGATCTCGGCGGCGGCATCGCCGTCGGCGCGGGCGACGAGCGCGTTGGTCAGCCGCTCCAGATCGGCGGCGAGCGGCCGCGCCTCGCCGAGTTGCACGGCCCAGGCCTGATCGATATTGCCGCTGCGGGTCAGATCGACGACGCGGCGGACCACCGCGACAAAACGGTCGTAGGTTTGTCGGAGCCGATCGAGAAGCGCAGCTTCACCCTTGCCGCTGCGCGGCATCTGGTCGAGATGGTCGCGGAAGGCGACGAGCTGGCCGAGGGCGCGGTCGAGCGTTTGCTGATCGGCGGCGAGCAATGCCGAGGCGATCGTATAAAGCTCGCGCGCAGTTTCGTACTGCCCCTCGCGATAGGCGCCGATCTCGTGCTCGCTTTTTATCAGTTTTTGCGTGTGCTGGTTGACGCTGCTCAAGGCGTGGAGGCCGACGCCGCCAAGCACGATCAGCAGCGTGACGATCGCCAGAAAGGCGCCCAGCAGTTTGGTCTCAACGCGCGCCGGAATGCGCGCGATCACCTCCACCAGGGAGCTGGCGGGATGTCTCGCGTCTCGCCGCTCAAGGCGCGGGGGCGCCCAGGCCCCGGCGGCGCCGGCGGGGAACGGGTTGCGCATGGCCGGCCTCCAAATCCCGCTGCAAGGGCGCCATCCGCCGCACTTCCGCCGGCCTGCAGCGACGGCCGGGCAACCGCTCGCGCTCACAGGATACCGGCGCGCGAAATCGCGGTCCAGCCGCTTTCTAGGCCGCCTCCGCCTGCAGGTGCTGGCGGCGCAGCGCGCGTCCCGGCCGCTCGCCGGTCGGCGTGCCGTCGCGCCAGACCGCGCGGCCGTTGACAAAGACGTGCCGGATGCCGCAGGCGGGCAGGGTCGGGTTCGCGAAGGTGGCGCGATCGGCGACGAGGGCGGGGTCGAAAACCGCGAGGTCGGCATAATTGCCGACGGCCAGCACGCCGCGGCGGGACAGGCCGAAGCGCGCGGCCGGCAGCCCGGTCATCTTGCGCACCGCCTCTTCCAGGCTGAACAGGCCGCGCGTGCGGCTGTAATGGCCGAGGACGCGCGGAAAGGTGCCCCACAGGCGCGGATGCGGGTGGCGATCATGCGGCAGCCCGTCCGAGCCGATCATCGTATATGGGAAAGCGAGCACGCGTTCGACGTCGGCCTCGTCCATCATCCAATAGATCGCGCCGGCCGGCTGCAGCCGCTCCGCCGCCGCCTGCTCGCTGACGCCCCATTCGGCGGCAATGGCGGCGAGCTCGCGGCCGGCCGCCTGCGGCACGCTCTTCGACCAGGTCACGAGCACCTTGTCGGCCGCGGCCAGCCGGTCTGGCTGCAGCACGGTCGAAGAGGCGGTATAAGGGTAGGCGTCGAGGCCGATTTCCTGAACGGCCATCGCCGCGGCGATCATCGGCAGGGTTTCGGCGGTGCGGCCGAAATTCTCGCGCCCGGCCACCTTGTGATGCGAGATCACGACCGGCACGCCGGCGGCGCGGCCGACCGCAAAGCTCTCGGCGAGGCTGGCGAGGATGTCCTTCCCCTCATCGCGCATATGCGTCGTGTAGATCGCGCCGGCCGGCCGCAGCAGGCGGGCCAAGGCCTCGATCTCGGCGGCGGGTGCGTGACGGGCTGGGGCGTAATAGAGCCCGCTCGACAGCCCGATCGCGCCGGCGGCGAGCGCCTCTTCGAGCCGCTCGCCCATATGCGCGAGCTCCTCCTCGGTGGCCGGCCGGTCGAGCGCGCGCATCGCGCCGACGCGCAGGCTGGAATGGCCGACGAGGCAGGCGGCGTTCACCGCCGCCGGGGCCCGATCGAGCGCGGCGAGATAGTCGGCAAAGCGCGGGTAGCGGAAATCGCCGGCTTCGCCGATCAGATCGAGGGGCGGCGGCGGCGCGGCCGCGAGCACGAGCGGGGCAAGGCTGACGCCGCAATTGCCGGTGACGACCGTAGTGACGCCCTGGCTTATCTTCATCGTCATGTCGGGCATCGCCAGCAGGGCGCGGTCGTCGTGCGTATGCACGTCGATGAAGCCGGGCGCGACGACCATGCCGCTGACGTCGATCGCGCGCGCGCCGGCAGCCTTGGCGAGCGCGCCGATCGCGGCGATGCGCTCGCCCTGGATCGCAATGTCAGCGCGAAAGCGCGGCCGTCCGGTGCCGTCGATGACTTCGCCGCCGCGCAGGATGAGGTCGGTCATGATACGCCCCGGGGAAACTGTCGGAGACCAAGGGCGACTCTAGCATGATTGCGGCCGGCGAGGGATATCGGGCCGGGATCGGCCGCAGGCCTCGCCCGGCCGGCGGGAGGCGCGCCGGCGGGCCGCATCATCGCCCCGCCTACCCGCCATGCCTCGCGAAAATGCTCAGAAAACGCGGCAGTCAGCGGCGCTTCAGGTCGTGGAGAGCGTGATCTGGGTGAAATCCTGAAACCAGCTTTGTGCCGGGCGGAAGCCGTGCACTTTCGGTGACAGGGCGCGCGGATCGAGATCATGCACGATAAAGAGCCATGGGGCCTCGTCGACAACGATACCATGGGCTTCGGCTAGCATCCGGGTCTGTTCGACCCGGTCGGTCGTGGATTGCGCGCCTTCCAGTAATCTATCCACCCTTGGGTCGCTCCAATGCCCCCAGTTGAAGCCGTGCGGCGAGAAGCTCTTGCTATCGTAATAGCGGAACATCGCCGCCGGATCGACCCAGCTCAAGCTAATATTGATGGCCTGATCGCCATGCGATTGTGGCGCCTGGGGCGTGCTGCGCACGGCGAGAAGCATGGTGTCCCATTCGACCACATCGAACGAGACGTCGATGCCTACGGCCTTGAAATTGGTCTGCAGGTACTCATTGATAGGGATTGGCACCATTTGCCCCGATCCGGCGTTGGAGATCATGATCCGTGCCTTCAACGGCTTGTCGGGTCCGTACCCTGCCTCCTTGAGCAACGCCTTTGCCTTCACCGGGTCGTAACGGTACTGCTCCCGAGGCTTGCCGAAATAAGGTGTTCCCGCGGTATAGAGGCCGACTGCTGGGATTCCGGTATTATTGATCAATTTGCACAGATTCTCGCGATCGATCGCATAGTTCATCGCCCGGCGCACCCGCACGTCACGGAACGGCGATCCGTCCATCACGTCAAAGACATAAGGATAAGTATGCGGATAGGGCCATAGGCTGATCTTGAACCCGGCGGCCTTTAGAGAAGGGATAGCATCGGGCGCCGGCACCTCGATCCAGTCCACTTGGCCCGAGCGCAGTGCGGCGACGCGGGTTGTCGCTTCCGGCATTGGATAGAGTACCATCTTGTCGAGTTTGGGAATCCGGGCCTTATCCCAATAATTCTCGTTGCGCGAGAGCTCGGCATACTGGCCAAGCACCACATTGGTGATTCGGAACGGTCCAGTGCCCGAGGGCGCCTTGGCGAAAGCAGCCCAATTCTTCCCCACCTTAGCCCATTGCGTTGGGCTCGCTATCAGTATGCGGGTCAGAAGGTAGGGAAGAAAGGTGAACGGGTATGTGGTCGTGATGATGATCGTTCCGTCGTCGGCTTTTTCGAAGCCGTCGATCATGTAGACGGCGGCGCGCACAATCGGTGCCGACGCCGCGTCATATTGCGGCGATTTGTCATCATAGATACGACGTAGGTTCCAGATCACCGCATCGGCGTCAAACGGCGAGCCGTCGTGAAACCTGACGTTCCGACGCACGCTAAATATCCAGCGCTTGATGTCGTTAGGATCGGTGTGCCAGCTGGTAAACAAGCCCGGCGTGATTTCCGCCGGTTTGTCGTGATGATGTAAGAGGTCCCAGTTCACCAGTGCGTCATAGGCGGTATACCCCATGAAGCGGTAGCCCTCGAACCCGTTGTTGGGAATGCCGGTCGGGGTCGGCACGTCGGCGGCGGTCATTGCGATGCGCAACACCTGCGCCGGTGTCGCCCGGAGAGAAGCGGCAGGAAGAGCACCGCTGGCTGCTGCTCCGGCAGCACCAGCGATGAAATCGCGTCTGGAAAGCATGCGGCGAGGATCCGTCGTGGCAGGAACGACTTGTTGTGGCTCAGCTTGATCACCACCCATCACTACTCACAGCGGAAGAGCAACTTCCATGCCAGCGTATGCTGTGCAGCTCCCCGTGGTGTCGCCGTGATATGAAGGAACGGAACCGCTGGAATTTCCGAAGTGCTCGCGGCCGGGAAAGGGCGAAGCGGCGCTCGCCGTCGTTCCTTGTTGCACTACAATATAGCAGGCACGTGCCTAATAAGTAGGCATTTTTATTGATGAATCCTGGTTGGATCTGTGCTAGCTTAAGCCAGTTTTGCTGCGATGCAATATAATGAGTGTTCGTGAAGGATCCTCATGCTCGAATTCGCTGCTCGCCGGCTGCTCCTTGCCATCCCCGTCCTTTTCGGTGTTTCGCTTGTAGTGTTTGCGCTGGTGCACATCGCGCCCGGTAATCCGATCGACATGTTGTTGCCGCCCGAAGCCTCGCCGCGCGTGATCGCCGAGGTCAAGGCCGCCTTCGGGTTCGACAAGCCGCTCTATGTGCAATACCTGCTGTGGCTGCGCAATGCACTCACCGGTAGTTTCGGCGTTTCGATCTTCAATGCTCAGCCGGTGCTCGGTCAGTTATTGGTTGCTCTCGGCAACACGCTGATCCTTGCCATCCTCGCTGCCACTCTTGGCTTCGGGCTCGGTATCGGCCTAGGTCTTCTCGCTGCCGCCCATCATGGGAGCTGGCGGGACAAGCTCTGCTCCGCTGTCGCCACGATCGGCGTCAGCCTGCCTAACTATTGGGCAGCGATCGTGCTGGTAATGTTCACTTCCGTCCTACACAACTGGTTGCCGGCACAGGGTATGGGTGCTCATTCGCTACCTTGGTGGGACCGGCTGCAGTACCTTGTGCTGCCGGTCATCACTCTTTCTCTCATTCCGATGGGCGTCGTCGGGCGCTTCGTACGCGCTACCACGCTCGAAGTAATGGGCCAGGAATTCGTTTCGGCACTTGCCGCCAAGGGACTTACCCGAAGAGGGATCATACGGCACGTTTGTAAGAATGCCGCACCTCCGGTGCTGGCACTGATGGGATTGCAATTTGGCTATCTGCTGGGCGGTTCGATTCTGGTAGAAACCGTATTTAACTGGCCGGGATCTGGTTATCTGCTTAACTTGGCGATCTTCCGCCGCGATATCCCAATATTGCAGGCTACTATCGTTTTGCTTGCGTTTTTGTTCGTTATACTCAATCTATTGGTTGATATCGCGCAAGCGGCGATCGATCCGCGGCTGCGTCGTTGATTGGAGGGCAGAGATGCTGGATGCTTCGGCGTCATCCACCCCCTCCGCCCCGCCGGCGGATGTCATCGCGACGCGCGTCCCCAGCGGTTACTGGCGCGGCGTCGCCCGGCGCCTCGCGCGCGATCCGGTCACGCTCGGCGTTTCGCTAGTATTGGCGGGGATCGTGACGATCTCAGCCTTTGCTCCGGTGGTGACGAGCGGACACCCTTATGCCGGCAGCGTTTTGCATAGGTTGGAACCGATCGGCACGCCCGGCCATTGGCTTGGCACCGATGAGAACGGCCGCGACATGTGGACGCGGCTCTGCTATGGCGGCCGACTGTCGCTATTTGCCGGTGTCGCGCCCGTGATGATTGCTCTCTTTGTGGGCGGCGGGCTCGGCCTGCTTGCAGGATATGCCGGTGGCATAGTCAACACGATACTGATGCGCCTTATGGATGTGTTTTATGCCTTCCCCTCCGTGCTGCTCGCGATCGCCATCTGCGGCCTTCTCGGAAACGGGCTCGGCAATGCGGTCCTCGCGCTCTCGGTGGTATTCGTTCCGCCGTTGGCGCGCATCACAGAGACGGTCGTCGCACAACTGCGCCGGCGCGATTTTATCGAAGCCGCGCGCGCCTCGGGCAGTACGGCTTTTCAGGTGATCCGACATCATATGCTTATCAATGCGCTCGGTCCCGTACTGGTTTATGCCACCAGCCTAATCAGCGTCTCGATCATCCTCGCCGCGGGTCTGAGCTTCCTCGGCCTCGGCGTCACTCCGCCGCGGCCGGAATGGGGTGTGATGCTGAATGCACTGCGCGAGGCAATCTATGTACAACCATACGTAGCAGCGCTGCCGGGGCTGATGATTTTTCTCACCTCGATGTGCTTCAATCTGATGAGCGACGGCCTGCGCAGTGCGATGGATGTCAGGCTCAACGCCTGATGCGAGAGCGCGCAATGAGCATATCCCGCCTGGTCCGCCTAGATCCACGCGATCGCGGCGGCGCCGCCCAGCCTCTTTTGATTGTCGAGGGTCTGCGCAAGTATTTCCCGGTGCGCGGTGGTCTGTTCTATCGGCGGATCGCCACTGTGCATGCGGTTGATGATGTTTCCTTCACGGTGTCGAAGGGCGAAACGCTCGGTATTGTAGGCGAGTCGGGTTGCGGGAAATCGACAACAGCGCGTCTGCTGATGCGGCTGATCGAGCCCGATGCCGGCGAAATGATCTTCGATGGAGAAATGGTCGGCTCGCGCACCGGCATTGCCATCAACGAAATGCGCCGGCAAATGCAGATGGTGTTTCAGGATAGCTATTCTTCGCTCAATCCGCGCCTGCCGATTGCCGAGAGCATCGCTTATGGCCCGCGCATCCACGGCATGAAACGGGCCTTCGCGCGGGCCCGCGCAGAGGCCCTCCTTGCCCAGGTCGGCCTCGATCCAGGCCGCTTCGCGCGGCGTTATCCACACGAGCTGTCGGGCGGCCAGCGGCAGCGGGTCAATCTGGCGCGGGCCCTAGCGCTCGATCCCAGACTCGTGATCCTCGACGAAGCGGTTTCGGCGCTCGACAAGTCAATTGCAGCACAGATTTTAAACCTGCTCGGCGAGCTGAAGGAGCGCTTCAACCTAACATACCTCTTCATTTCGCACGATCTCGATGTGGTCGAATTCCTCAGCGATCGTGTGCTAGTGATGTATCTCGGCAAGATAGTAGAGATTGGACCAGCTGCGGCGATCTATACCCATCCCCAACATCCCTATACGCGGGCGCTGCTCGCTTCCAAGCCGACGCTTGATCCGGATCGCCGCACTACCCAAGCGCCGCTTACCGGCGACCCGCCCAATCCGATCGATCCGCCTTCGGGTTGCCGCTTTCGCTCACGCTGCGTATTCGCTGCACCGATTTGCGCGGAGAGGGTGCCACACCTTGCCCCGGCGCCGGGCGGCAGGGGCAATTCCGGCCACCTTGTCGCCTGCCACCGGCCGCTCGCCCGGATCGGCGGAGCCGAAGCCGATGTCTGACGCCGGCACGCCAATACCGGCCGAAACAGCAACGGACAGCCCGGTCCTGGAGGTCGAACGGCTCTCCGTGCGTTTCCTCCGCCGAGATGCCGAGGTGGCCGCAGTCACCGAGGTCTCCTTTGCTCTCTCCCGCGGCGAGACGCTGACCATTCTCGGCGAGTCGGGTTCGGGCAAGAGCGTGACCCTGAAGGCGCTGATCGGGCTCCTGCCTCCGCATGCCCGGATTGACGGATCGGTACGGTTGGCCGGACGGCCGATCCTTGGTCTCCCTCCTGTCGAGCTGGCGCGATTACGCGGGCGACGGATCGCAATGGTGTTTCAAGAACCGATGGCGGCGCTTGATCCTGTCTATACGATCGGCGCTCAGATCGCCGAAACCATCGTCCGACACGAGGGTACCGATTGGCACACCGCCCGCGCCCGCGCCCGCGCCTTGCTCGATCGGGTGCGCATTCCCTCGGCCGAGCGCCGCCTCGCCAGCTATCCTCATGAGATGTCGGGCGGAATGTGTCAGCGGGCGATGATCGCGCTCGCCCTAGCGTGCTCACCCGATGTGCTGCTCGCCGACGAGCCGACGACGGCGCTCGATGTGACGGTGCAGATCCAGCTCCTCCTGCTGCTGCGGCAGTTGCAGCAGGAGCTTGGAATGGCAATGGTGTTCGTCACCCATGACGTGGGGGTAGCGGCGGAAATCTCCGACCGCCTCGCGGTGATGTATGCCGGCCGCTTTATCGAGGCCGGCGATGTGCGCGAAATTATCCGCACGCCCCGCCATCCCTATACCGGGGGTCTGCTTGCCGCAACCGTGCGGGGAGGACGGCGCGGTCAGGTGCTGGAAGCGATTCCCGGGGCTCCTCCCGATCTTGCCGCGCTGCCGCCCGGTTGCGCTTTCGCGCCGCGTTGCCGCTTCGCCATCGACGCCTGTTTTCGCGCCGAGCCGCCCGCCATCGCAACACCCGGAGGCGGGTTGGTCCGTTGCCATCGTGCGGTCCCCTCTTCCTGATCAACCGACAATGACTTAGGCATGATCGCGGCCGGGCGAGGGATATCGGCCGGGATCGGCCGCGGGCCTCGCCCGGCCGGCGGGAGGCGCGCCGGCGGGCCGCATCATCGCCCCGTCTGCCCGCTCGGGTATTTGCGCAGGAAATCGAAATCGCAGCCGCGATCGGCCTGCAGGATCTCGCGGTGATAGAGGCGGGCGTAGCCGCGCTCGGGCAGCGGCGGCGGGGTAAGCGGGCGGCGCGCCAATTCCTCGGGCGCAACCAGCAGGTCGAGGCGGCGCTCCCTGACCGACAGGCGGATGCGGTCGCCGGTGCGGACGCGGGCGAGGGGGCCGCCCGAGGCCGTGTCGGGGGTGACGTGCAATACGATCGAACCGTAGGCGGTGCCGCTCATGCGCGCGTCCGAGATGCGCACCATGTCCTTGACCCCGGCGCGCGCAAGCTTCTGCGGGATCGGCAGGTAGCCGGCCTCGGGCATGCCCGACGGGCTCGCCGGGCCGGCATTCTGCAAAACCAGAAAGTCGTCAGGCGTGACGTCGAGATCGGGATCGTCGATGCGCGCCGCCAGATCCTCGAGCGAAGAAAAGACGACGGCGCGCCCCTCCTTTTCGAACAGTTTCGGGTCGGCGGCCGAGCGTTTGAAGATCGCGCCTCGGGGCGCCAACGAACCGAACAGCGCGACCAGCCCGCCCTCCTTCTGCACCGGCTCGGCGAGCGGCCGGATGACCGCGCGATCGACCGGGCCCGCCGGTGCGGCGAGACGCTCGCCCAAGGTTTCGCCCGCCACCGTCGGGCAATCGAGATGGAGCAGCGGCTTCAGTTCGCGCAACACCGCGCCGATGCCGCCGGCGGCGAACAGATCCTCCATATAGTGGGGTCCGGTCGGCTTCAGATCGACGAGCACCGGCGTGCCGTCGCTGATCTCGTTCAGGCGGGAGAGATCGAGGTCGATGCCGGCGCGGCCGGCGATCGCGGTCAGATGCAGCACGGCATTGGTCGAGCCGCCGATCGCCATCAGCACGCGCAAGGCGTTCTCGACCGCGGCGGGGGTGACGATGCGCTCGGGGGTAAGCCGGCTTGCGGCGAGCCGCATCGCGGCCTGCCCGGTCGCCTCGGCGGCGCGCAGCCGGTCGGCGTGCACCGCCGGGATCGCGGCGGTGCCGGGCAGGATCATGCCGAGCGTCTCGGCGATCGCGGCCATCGTGCTGGCCGTGCCCATGACGGCGCAAGTGCCGGCGGTCGTCGCCAGATTGCCCTCGATCTCGGCAATCTCCCGCGAGTCGATCTCGCCGGCGCGGTATCTGGCCCAAAAGCGCCGGCAATCGGTGCAGGCGCCGAGCCGCTCGCCGCGCCAGCGCGCGGTCAGCATCGGCCCGGCGACCAGCCCGATCGCCGGCCGGCCGGCCGAGATCGCCCCCATCAGCTGAGCCGGCACGGTCTTGTCGCAGCCGCCGACCAGAACGACCGCGTCCATCGGCTGGGCGCGGATCATCTCCTCGGTGTCCATCGCCATCAGGTTGCGGAACATCAGGCTGGTCGGGGCGAGGAAGACCTCGCCGAGCGAGATCGTCGGGAACACCAGCGGCAGACCGCCGGCCATCAGGACGCCGCGCTTCACCGCCGCGATCAGCTCGGGGAAATGGCGGTGGCAGTTGTTGAAGCCGGAAAAGGTGTCGGCGATGCCGATGACCGGCCGCGCCAGGGCTTCGCTCGAATAGCCCATCGCGCGGGCGAACGAGCGGCGCAGATATAGGGCGAAATCGGGGTCGCCGTAGTGGGTCAAGCCGCGGCTAAGGCCGAAGGGTTCGCTCATATTGTCATGGTCCTCCGCGAGGCGAGATCGCGCCCTTGTAGCGCGCGCCCCGGCAAAGCAGAAGCCCGCCGCGGCGGCGGGCTGCCGCCGACGAACCGCGCGCGGTCCGCTCGTCATCGCGATCGGCGCCGGGGCGGTTTTGTTCGCATTTGACCGCGCGGCGAGTGCCGCGACACCCTTGTCATCGGGCCGAGCGGATACCACTTTGGAGATTATTGAAAACTGGGGTTGCCACTGTCGATGATCGTGATCGGAGGTCGACGTTCCGCGGAGCCTGCTCTTGCGACCCGCGCACGGACGCCGGGAATTGCGGGAACTCTCGCGTGTTAATAAAGGCGGAGCCGGCCACGATCAGCGTATCGGAGGCAGCTATTTACGGGTGAAGACTATGGCAAAGCCGAAGAGAGGGCGTTCGACTGCGGCGATCGACGATCATGTCGGTGCGCGGATCCGCGAGCGCCGCATCATGCTGGGCCTGACCCAGCAGCAGCTGGCCGAGATGATCGGCGTCACTTATCAGCAAGCCCACAAATACGAGCGCGGTATCAACCGGGTGTCGGCCGGAAGGCTGTTCGAAATCGCGCGCGCTTTGAGTGCGCCGGTCAGTTATTTCTATGAAGGAATTGGCGAGGAAGGGCCGAAGCAGATTACGCCGCATCAGCGCATGCTGCTGGAGATCGCGCGGAATTTCGCCGAAATCCGCAACGAGAAGCACCAGGAGGCGGTCAGTCAACTGGCCCGCGCCCTGGCGAGCCGGTAGACCCTTCGCGCCCCGTCGGCGCTTGCCGCCGACCGGCGGCGAAGCGCGCAGCCCTGCGCGCCCGGCCTATCCCGGCGCCCGCGCCGGCCCGACGAGAGTCGTGCCGCCGTCGACGACGAGCGTCTGCCCGGTGATATAGCGCGCCTCGGCCGACAGCAGAAAGCGCACCGCAAACCCGATATCCCATCCCTCGCCCTCGATCCCGAGCACCGAGGCTTTGCGGCGCGCTTCGCGCCCGGCCGGCGTCATCTGGGCCATCGCCATGCGCGGCGTATACATCGGACCCGGCGCGACGCAGTTGACGCGGATGCCGTCGGGACCGTGATCGACCGCCATCGCCCGGGTCAGCGCGATGACCGCGCCTTTCGAGGTCGAATAGGCGGTCAGCCCGCGCGGCCGTAAGGCCGAGATCGACGAGACGTTGACGATGGCGCCGCCGCCGGCCGTGTCCTTCATCGCCGGAATGGCATGGCGCGCAGCATAATACATGCTGTCGACATTGACCTGCATGATCCGGCGCCATTCCGCGGGGGCGATCTCGACGACGCTGCCGCGGCCGCCGATGCCGACATTGTTGTCGAGGCAGTCGAGCCGGCCGAAACGCTCGAGCGCGGCGGCAACCATCGCGCGGCACTGCTCCTCGACGGCGACGTCGGCGACGAAGGCGGCGGCGGTGCCGCCTTCTGCGGCGATCATCGCCACCGTGCCTTCGGCCGCCGCGCGATCGATATCGACGACCAGCACCTTGGCGCCGGCCCGCGCCAGCAGGATCGCCGCCGCCCGCCCGTTGCCGATCCCGTCGCCGGGGGCGCCGCCGCCCGCGACGATCGCGACCTTGCCGGCAAGGCCGAGCGTGTCGGTGCGCCCCCCGTCAGGCATTGCCGCGCTGCTCCCGCCACAGGCCGAGCTTTTCCTGCACCGGCCGGTCGGAATAGCTGAACAATACCGCTTCCGCTTCGGCTTGATGGCTGACCGCAACCCAGCTCGGCACGACAAAGATGTCGTGCTGCTGCCAGCGGAAGACCTCGCCGCCGACGCGGCTTTCGCCCGCTCCCTCGACGACGACGTAGACCGTGCCGTCGGTGGCGCGATAGGGGCGGGTTGCGAAACCCTTCGGCAATAGCTGGATCGCGGTGCCGATCGTCGGCATCGCCCAGTCGCCGGTGGCGGGGTTGATATAGCGCATTTTGTAGCCGTGGCAGGGATCGGGATCGCCGTTCCGGGCGAGCGTGGCCAGCGCCTCGCGCGAGCGCGCATAGGGATAATTGAACACCGGCGAGGTCTTGACCGCGGGGCGCCAGTCGATCGGCAGCAGATTGTGCGAGAACCGCGCGGCGCTGTCGCCTTCCGGCCGCGTCACCGGCTGCGCCGCCTCGGCGCCGGGCTCGGCGAAGCTGGCATCGAGCAGCCGCACGATCGGGACGTCGAGACCGTCGAGCCAGACCATCGGCTCGGCGCTGTCATTGCCGTGATCGTGCCAGGTCCAGGACGGGGTGATGACAAAATCGCCGGGCTGCATCGTCGTGCGCTCGCCGTCGACCGCGGTATAGGCGCCGCGGCCCTCGATGATGAAGCGCAACGCCGATTGGGTATGGCGGTGCGCCGGGGCGATCTCGCCGGGCAGGATCAATTGCAGCCCGGCGAACAGCGAGTGGGTGATCGAGGCCTGGCCTTTAAGACCCGGATTTTCGAGGATCAGAACCCGGCGCGTCGCCTCCTGCGCGGTAATCAGCGCGCCCGCCTCCATCAGATAGGGGCGGATCTCGGAGTAGCGCCACAGGGCCGGGCGGCACGGCGTCACCGGCTCGGGCGTCACGAGCCCGTGCAATTTCTCCCACAAAGGCGCCAGGCCGAAGGCGTCGATGCGCCGGTAGAAGGCCTCGCGCTCGGGCGTGCGAGCGGCCGGCTGCTCCATTGCCATGACATTTCCTCCCTTGCTCCTCCCGCTCTTCAGGCCGCCTGCCGCCGCTCGCCAAGGGCAAAGCCGAGCTTTGCGAGATCGGCAAGCAGAGCGGCCGATTGCGCCGTGCCGAGCGGCAGCATCGGCGGGCGCACGAATGCCCAATTCGGATCATTGCGGAAATGGGCGACGACGCGCTTCAAGGCCGGGACCATCGGATAGGCCTGCATCGTTTGGCGCAGGAGCGTGATCTCGGCCTGCAGCGCATCGGCTTCCTGCCCGCGCCAATTCTCCCACACCCTGCGGATGCCGCGCACATTGATGTTGCCGGTTGCGGTGATGCAGCCGGCGGCGCCTTTTCTCAAACCGGCAAGCAGAAACACCTCCGAGCCGGGGAAGACGGCGAAGCCGGGATAGCGCTCGAGCAGGGCGGCGGTATTCTGCCAGTCGCCCGAACTGTCCTTGAGCCCGACGACGGTGTCGGGATAGGCGCGGATCAGCCGGCCGACAAGCTCGAGCGACCAGCCGACCTGCGCCACCGGCGGGATGTGATAGAGATAGATCTTGAGCGCCGGCGAGGCGATCCTGTCGATAACGCCGGCGATGAAGGCGTAGAGACCCTCATCGGGCATGCCCTTGTAGTAGAAAGGCGGCAGCATCAGCACGCCGGCGCAGCCATGGGCGAGCGCATGGCGGGTCAGGGCCAGCGCATCGCTGATCGCACAGGCGCCGGTGCCGGGCATCAGCTTTGCGGCCGGGATGCCGGCGGCGATCAGATGGTCGAGCAGCGCCATGCGCTCTTGCGGCGACATCGAGTTGGCTTCGCTGGTCGTGCCGAACACGGCAAGCCCGTCGGCGCCCTCGTCCAACAGCCAGCGGCAGAACGCGGCGAAACGGGCGGCATCGGGCTCGCCCTCTGGGGTGAACGGGGTCAGGACCGGGACCAACACCCCGGCAAAATTCGCTGCGGCCATGACGGCTCCTCCGGCGCATTGCGACTGCTCCGCCCACTAAAGCGAGCCGCCGCGGCGCCCGTCAAGCGCATCGGCGAAGAGGCCGCGCCGGGCGACCTACAGCCGGACGTATTCGTAATCGGCGGGAAGGCCGTTGATGCCGTGCTCGGGCGGGGCGATCCAGCCCGCCATCTTGCCGGGCGCGGTGACCGGCCGCATCAGGGCCTTGACGAAATCGCGATCGGCGGCCGAGGGCAGCCATTCATCGCGCCGCGCGCGCCATGTCTCCTCCGGGATCGGCCGGCCCTGCGGATCGGTCGGAATCCCGGCCCACAGGCCGATCGCGCGGCGAAAGCGCGGGCTCGGCAATGCCAGCCGGAAATCGTGGCCGGCCTCCGCGATCTGCCGGTTCCAGCGCCGCACCGCATTGTCACATTCGCGCATATAGGCGCGGCGCGCCACCTCGTTGATCGCATTCCTGAGCGGCACCTGGCGCGGCGCGACGCCGCCCCTGCCGTCCGGGGCTTCGAGCGTCAGCACCGCCGCCGCCGCGACATGATCGTCATAGCGCCGCTCGTCGGGCCGGCCCTTGAGGCCGGTGGCGAAATAGCCGGCCGCGTTCGACGAGATCTCGGCGCCGAACAGATCGAGCGAAGAGCTGAACCAGAAATTGAGAAAGCGCTGGATCGTCGGCAGGTCGATGGCGCCCGCTTCGCGCACCCGCGCCGGGTCGTCGCCGTTGATCTCGGCCATCACTGCGAGCGTGCGCTTGATGACGCGGGCGATGCCGGTGGCGCCGACGAACATATGATGCGCCTCCTCGGCGAGCATGAAGCGGCAGGTGCGCGACAACGGGTCGAAGCCGCTTTCGGCCAGCGCCTTGAGCTGGAACTTGCCGTCGCGATCGGTAAAGCAGGTAAAGAACAGAAAGCTCAGCCACTCCTCGATCGGTTCGTTGAAAGTGCCGAGGATGCGCGGCCGCTCAGGGTCGCCGGCGTGGCGTTCGAGCAGCGCTTCCGCCTCCTCGCGCCCGTCGCGGCCGAAATAGGCGTGCAACAGATACGCCATCGCCCACAGATGCCGCCCTTCCTCGACATTGATCTGGAACAGGTTGCGCAAATCGTAGAGCGAGGGGGCGGTCATGCCCAATAGGCGCTGCTGCTCGACCGAGGCGGGTTCGGTGTCGCCCTGGGTCACGATCAGCCGGCGCAGGCTGGCGCGGTGCTCGCCCGGAACCTGCCGCCAGACCGGCTCGCCGTAAAGATCGCCGAAGCCGATGCGGCGGTCGGGCTCGGGATCGGCGAGAAAGATGCCCCAGCGGTATTCCGGCATCCGGACCATGCCGTAGCGCGCCCAGCCCGCGGCGTCGACGCCGATCGCGGTGCGCAGATAGATTTCGGCGTTCTGGAACCGCGTCGGACCCATCTCGCGCCACCACTCGAGAAATCGCGGCTGCCAGTGTTCGAGGGCGCGGCGCAGCGCGCGGTTGTCGGCAAGATCGACATTGTTCGGAATGCGCGCGATCGTATCGATGCTCATGCCATCCCCATCCGTTCAGAGCCGCTCATACGCAAAGCGCGGCCGCTTGCCGCTGCCGTAGCACCTGAGCGCGCCTTCGGGCCCGGTCGCGTTCGGCCGCAGGAAGATCCAATTCTGCCAAGCCGAGAGCCGCCCCATGATCCGGGTCGCGAGCGTCTCGGGCCCGGCGAAGCGCAGATTGGCTTCAAGGCCGGCGAGCGCATCGGGCGACAGGCTGGCGCGTTCCTCGAGCGCAAGGCGGATCTCGTCGTCCCAGTCGAGCTCGTCCGGAGCAAAGGTGACAAGGCCGTGGCGTTCGGCCGCCGCGGCATCGAGCAGGCGGCCGGCCAGCGCGGCGAGGGCGGCGGCCTCGTCGTGGAAGCGGGTCTGCAGCCGGGTGCGGCCGTTCGCCATTTCAAGCCCGCCGAATTCCAGGGGGCCGAGCGCGACCCTCGGCGGCCCCTCGCCGCCCGCCAGCATGTAGCTGCGATCGGCGGCGAGCGCCAATTCGAACAGGCTGCCGGCAAAGCACGAGCCCTGATCGATCAGCGCAAAGAGGCTCTTGCCGCACAAGTCGAGCCGCTGCAATGTGCGCCGCAGCCGGCCGATCGCCTCGCGCACGAACCAGTGGCCGCGATGAGCGGCCATCAGCGCATCGCTCTTCAGGACGAGGGCGGGATCGCCGCGCGTCTGCAGCACAAGCGTTCCGATTTCGCGCTCATTGGCGCGCAGCAGCAGCAGCGCGTCGTCGAGCTCGCGCGCCATCTCGAGCGGCCACCACCGCGCGCCGGCGGCCAGAATGCCGGCAAGCCCGTCCGGTATGTCGGCCGGGCCCGGCCCGGCGACGGTGAGGGTGGCGCGGCGCGCGCCGCGGTCGAGGCGGACGTCCACGCGGCGGTAACGATAGCCCTCCGCGTCGATATGGCGCTCGAGGGCGGCCAGCGCGACGCCTTCGACGCCGGCCGGCCGATCGCTGCCGGCGGCCAGCGCGCCGGCGCGCTCGGCGACAAGGCCGGCAAAGGCGGCGGGCGGCGCGATATGGTCGACGAGCTTCCAGTCGCGGGCGCGCCCGGCGCGCACGCCCTCGGCCGCGGTCGCAAACACGTCGGCAAGATCGCGCCGGACCTTGCGCTTGTCGGTCAGGCGGGTAAGCCCGCCGGTACCGGGCAGAACGCCGAGCAGCGCCACCTCCGGCAGGGACAGCGTCGTCGAGCGGTCGTCGACCATCAGGATCTCGTCGCAGGCGAGCGCCAATTCATAGCCGCCGCCGGCGCACACGCCGTTCACGGCGGCGATGAATTTGAGCCCGGAATGGCGGCTGGCGTCTTCGATGGCGTTGCGGGTCTCGTTTGTGAAGCGGCAAAACTCGATCTTGTCGGCATGGCTTGCCTGCGCCAGCATCGCGATATTGGCGCCGGCGCAAAAGACGCGCTCCTTGCCGCCGGTGATGACGACGACGCGCACCTGCGGGTGCTCGAAGCGGATGCGCTCGAGGGCGTCGGCAAGCTCGATGTCGACGCCAAGATCGTAGGAATTGAGCTTGAGGCGGTAACCCGCGGAGAGCCCGCCCTCCTCGGCGACATCGAGCGCAAGGGTGGCGAGCGCGCCCTCGCAATGCAGGCGCCAGTGGCGGTAACGCGCGGGATCGGTGTCAAAGGTCATCATCGCACTCTCGCCCTTTGCCGATCGGGCCCCCTCCCATAGTGCCACGAACGGGCCGCAAGGTCCGTATAATTTCCCCTGCGGAGGGGCGGGAGGGCGACATCAGGTCGGCATGGCCCAGCAATATGCCGGCGCCTGGTGTATGCTCGCGGCAAGGCCGGTCGAGACCGGGACACCCTGAGGGAGGAGCGCATGGGGGATGAGGGCTACAACGCCGCCGCCGATCTCGTCGGGCGCAATCTCGCCGCCGGCCGCGGCGACAAGACCGCGTTCATCGACGACGCCGGCAGCTACAGCTATGCCGAGCTCGCCCGGCGCGTAAATCGCTGCGCCAATGCGCTGCGCCATATCGGCCTGCATCCCGAGCAGCGCATCCTGCTTTGTCTCGAGGACGGCATCGACTTTCCGACCGCCTTTTTGGGGGCGATCAAGGCCGGGATCGTGCCGGTCGCGGTCAATACGCTGCTCGCCGCCGAGGAGTACGCCTTTATGCTGCAGGACAGCCGGGCGCGGGCGGTCGTCGTCTCGGCGCCGCTCGCGGCCAAGATCATGGCGGCCGCGGCGCGGCTTGCGGGAACGGCTCCCGAGATCATTGTCGCCGGCGCCGCCGGCGGCGCGCACCGGGAATTTGCGGCCCTATTGGCGGCGATGCCGGAGGCGGCCGAGACTGCGCCGACCCATCCCGACGAGCCTTGCTTCTGGCTTTATTCCTCGGGTTCGACCGGTCGCCCGAAAGGCACCGTGCACGCCCATGCGAGCCTGATCGCGACGGCCGATCTCTATGCGATCCCGGTCCTCGGCATCCGCCACAGCGATGTCGTGTTCTCGGCCGCCAAGCTGTTTTTCGCCTACGGCCTCGGCAATGCGCTGACCTTTCCGCTGGCGGTCGGCGCCACCGCCGTGCTGACCGCGCAGCGGCCGAGCCCGGCCGTTGTCGGGCGGATCTTGCGCGAGCGCCGACCAACGATCTTCTACGGCGTGCCGACGCTCTACAATGCGCTGCTCGCCAGCGCCGAATTGCCGCCGCGGGAGGAGCTGGCGCTGCGCCGCTGCGTTTCGGCCGGCGAGGCGCTGCCGGCCGAGATCGGCCGCCGCTGGCGGCAGCGCACCGGCGTCGACATCCTCGACGGCATCGGCTCGACCGAGATGCTGCACATCTTTCTCTCCAACCGGCCGGGCGAGGTGCGCTACGGCACGACCGGGCGACCGTTTCCCGGCTACGCCGTCAAGATCGTCGACGAGAACGGCGAGCCGGTCGGACGCGGCGAGATCGGCGATCTTCTCGTCAGCGGTCCGTCGAGCGCCCTTTTCTATTGGAACAATCGCGAGCGCAGCCGCGCCACCTTCGAGGGCGGATGGACGCGCACCGGCGACAAGTATTTTGTCGATCAGGAAGGCTATTATGTCTATTGCGGGCGCAGCGACGACATGCTGAAGGTCAGCGGCCAGTACGTTTCGCCGGCCGAGGTCGAGGCGGCGCTGTTGACGCAGGAGAGCGTGCTCGAAGCGGCGGTCGTCGGCGCCGCCGACGAGGCCGGGCTGACCAAGCCCAAGGCCTTTGTCGTCGCCAAGCCCGGCATCACCGCCGGACCGGCGCTGGCGGAGGCGCTCGGCGCGCATCTGCGCACCCTGCTGCCGCCGTTCAAATGCCCGCGCTGGATCGTTTTCGTCGACGAATTGCCGAAGACCGCGACCGGCAAGATCCAGCGCTTCAAGCTGCGCGAGCCGGGCTCGGCGCCCCCTCTCGTGAAGGCCTGAGAGGGGGGCTGCGGTGCCGTTTCTGAGCGCGGCCGGACAGCGGCTCGAATACCGGCTGATCGCCGCGACGCGGCCGCAGGCGCCGCCCTTCGTGTTGCTGCACGAGGGCCTGGGCTCGCTGGCGATGTGGCGCGATTTTCCCGACCGGCTGGCGGCGCTGAGCGGGGCGGCGGTGCTCGCTTACTCGCGCCCGGGATACGGCCGCTCCGCGCCGCTGCCGGGACCGCGCCGGGTCGACTATATGCACCGCGAAGCGCTCGAAACCCTGCCCCGGGTGCTGGCGCAGCTGGCGATTGCGGAGCCGGTGCTGGTCGGGCACAGCGACGGCGCCTCGATCGCGCTGATCTACGCCGGCGCCGTCCCCGCCGCGGTGCGCGCGCTGGTCCTGATGGCGCCGCACGTCTTCGTCGAAGAGCGGACGATCGCCGGGGCGCGGGCGGCGCGCGCGGCTTGGCAGGCGGGCGATCTGAAGGCCCGGCTCGCCCGCTATCACGACGACGCCGAAGCCGCCTTCCGCGGCTGGAACGAGATCTGGCTCGCCCCGGAATTCCGCTCCTGGAACATCGCGGGCTTCCTGCCCGCCATTGCCTGCCCGCTGCTGTTGATCCAGGGCGAGGACGACGCCTACGGCACGCTCGCGCAACTTGGGGCGATCCGTCGCGGCGTCGCCAGCCGCCGCATTGCGGAACTCGTGCTGCCCGGCTGCGGGCATGCGCCCCATCGCGAGCGGCCGCAGGCGGTGCTCGCCGCGATCGCCCGGTTTATCGCCGGGCTGCAGCCAGCGGGCGGGTCGCAGCCCGGCTAGAGCCAGCTCGTATCGGCGGGCAGGCCCAACAGGTGCTGGCCGACCGTCTCGAAATGCTGCCGTCGGCCCTGCAATTGCTGGCACACCGTATGGATGTCGCGAAAGCGGCGCTCAAACGGATTGTCTTCGAAGATCGCGGTCGAGCCGGCGGCGTGATAACAGAGATCGACGACCCGGACCGATTCGTGGATCGCAAAGGTCGCGGCGAGGCGGATCGTCATGCGCTCGTCGAGGGTTATGTGGCCGCGCGCCGCCACCGCGGCGGTGATCGTTTCGAGCGCATTGTAGAGAAAAGCGCGGGCCGCCTGCAGGCGCGCCTCGGCCTGCGCGGTCTCGGCCTGCACGAGGTTGTCCTCGCGCAGGGTGCGCTGGGCGCGGAACGGGGTCTTGCCGCGCGCCAATTCGATAAAGGCCTCGATGGTGGCGCGGGCGATCCCCAGCGCGACGCCGGCGAAACCTGCGCTATAGAGCTGCAGGCTGCTGAAGCGGTAGAGAAGGCCCGTCTCGCGGCGCGTCTCGGGGGCGTCACGGTGCACGCAATAGGCTTCCGGCACAAACAGATCCTCGACCGAAAAGCGGTCGCTGCCGGTGCCTTTGAGGCCGATCACGTGCCAGATGTCGGTCATGCGCGCCGCCGCTTTCGGGAACAGCACGGTGCGGATGACCGGGCTGCCGTCGCGGTTCAGCCGCGGCCTGCCGTCAGCCTCGATGATCGGCACATGGGCGCCAAGCCAGCTGGCATTGTGGCTGCCGCTGGCAAAGCTCCAGGTCGCGGTGACCCGGTAGCCGCCCGGCACGACCCGCGCCTCGCCCGGCCCCGGCCCCCAGGCCAGGATGCCGTCGGGCGGCCCGAAGATCTCGCGCGCCACCGCCGGGTCGAGATAGGCCGCCGTCATCGCACAGCCGCCCGCCTGGTTCAGGCACCAGGCGGTGCTGGCATCGGCCTTGGCGATCTCCTCGATGACCGGAACATAGGCCGCCGGCAAGAGTTCGGCGCCGCCGAGCGAACGCGGCAACAGCAGGCGGTAGAAGCCGGCCGCGATCAGCGCGTCGGCGATCTGCGGCGGCAGTTCGCGGCGGCGTTCGATCTCGGCGGCCGCGGCGGCGATCTTGGGCGCCAGCGCGCGGGCCCGGGCGAGAGGATCGGGATCCAAGGGGGCTGGTGACATCGGCGGGCTCCTTCGCGGCCACTGAACGGAAAAGCGGCCGCCGCTGTCAAGCCGACACGTCCCTGCCTCCCTCGCCCCGGCCGCGGTTTTGCCGTAAACTCGGCACCATGCCGATCCGCCTGCTGCCGCCGGTCGTCGTCAATCGCATCGCCGCCGGCGAGGTCGTCGAGCGCCCGGCGGCGGCGCTCAAGGAACTGGTCGAGAACGCCATCGATGCCGGCGCGCGGCATATCGATATCGCCCTGCATGAAGGCGGCAGGACGCTGATCGCGGTCGGCGACGACGGCGCCGGCATGAGCCCCGAGGAATTGCAGCTTGCGGTCGAGCGCCACTGCACCTCGAAGCTTCCCGCAGACGATCTGAGCGACATCCGCACGCTCGGCTTTCGCGGCGAAGCCCTGCCATCGATCGGCGCGGTCGCCCGGCTGCGCATCCTCTCGCGCCGGCATGGCGCCGATCACGCCTGGGAGATCCGCGTCGAGGCCGGCAATAAGAGCCGGCCGCAGCCGGCCGCGCATCCGCCGGGGACGCGGGTCGAGGTGCGCGATCTGTTCTTTGCGACGCCGGCCCGCCTCAAATTCCTGAAAACGGCGCGCGCCGAGCGCGATCTCGCGCTCGATGCGGTGCGCCGCCTGGCGATGGCCTATCCCGAGATCGCCTTTACCGTCGCCGGCGAGGGCGGGCGGATTTTGCTGCGCCTTCCCGCCGCGGACGGCGAGGCCCGGCTGGCCGCCCTTTTGGGCTGCGAGTTCGCCGAGAACTCGCTCGCCGTCGCGGCCGAGCGCGGCGGCTTTCGCCTGTCCGGCCGGGCTGGATTGCCGACTTTGAACCGCGCCCTGCCGCGCGAGCAGTATCTTATCGTCAACCGCCGCCCGGTGCGCGACCGGCTGCTGGCCGGGGCGGTGCGGGCCGCCTATCAGGACGTATTGGCGCATGATCGCCATCCGCTCGTCGCCCTTTTTGTCGAGGGGCCGCCCGAGGCGATCGATGTCAACGTCCATCCGGCCAAGGCCGAGATCCGTTTCCGCGACGCCGCGCTGGTGCGCGGGCTGATCGTCGGCACTCTCAAAAACGCGCTCGCCGCGGCGGGACGGCGCAGCGCGACGACGGTCGCCGGCGCCGCGCTGGCCGCCTTTCGCCCGGCCGGCGGCGCGCGCTTCGCGCTGGCGCCGCCGCCACCGCCGCACGCCCTGGCCGAGACGGCGAACGAATTTCTCGCCCCGCGGCCGCAGGCCGCGCCGCCGCCGGGGCGGCAGCAGCCGCCCTCGGACCCTTTCTCTTCGGCTCCGCTCGGCGTCGCGCGGGCGCAATTGCACGGCACCTATATTCTCGCCGAGACCGCGACCGGCATCGTGCTGGTCGATCAGCATGCGGCGCATGAGCGGCTGCTTTACGAACGCATGAAGGCGGCGCTCGCCCAGGGCGGCGTCGCCCGCCAGGCGTTGCTGCTGCCCGAGATCGTCGAACTCGACGAGGCGGCGGCCGGCCGGCTCTCGGCGCGCGCCGGCGAGTTGGCCGAACTCGGCCTCGTCATCGAGCCGTTCGGGGCGGGCGCGGTCCTCGTGCGTGAGATCCCGGCCCTATTGCCCGGGCTCGACCTCAAGGGCGTGCTGCGCGATCTCGCCGACGAATTGGCGGAATGGGACGCCGCGCTGTCGCTCAAGGAGCGGATCGCGGAATTCTGCGGCACGCTGGCCTGCCATACGAGCGTGCGCGCCGGCGACCGGCTGTCGCCGGCCGAAATGGACGCGCTGTTGCGCCAGATGGAGGCGACGCCGAACAGCGGCCAATGCAATCACGGCCGCCCGACCTATATCGCGCTCGATCTTGCCGACATCGAAAAATTGTTCGGCCGCCGCTGAGCGCCGGCGCAGCTCAAAGCTCGATCAGGATGTCGCCGATCATCAGGCCGGCCGGCGCCGCCGGCCCTGCGGGGGAGAGGCGCATGACGATCAGCCCGCGATTTATACAACCGGCGCTGATCGAAAACCGTCGAGGCGGGAGCAAGCGGGGCCTTATGGTTGAGGATCCGGCGCGTGCGGCGCAGCCAAAGCGGGCGGCAGCAGGTCGGCGATAGCGTCGATGAAACGTGCGGCCATATCGATCGCCGCCGCGCATCCGCGCCGGAAATCGCGCGGGTGGTCGGGCCGACACCGTAATCGGCAATCGACTTGAGTTCATAGGCGCTGGCGAGAAAGGTCAGGTATTCCGCGGCAATGCGCGGCTCCTCGCGGGCCAGCCGGGTGAACGTTGCGCGCAATCCGCGATGGGTCTTAACGGTCTTGCCGGTGCGCTCGAAGATATACGCCTCGGCGGCATGATAGGCCGCAAGATAGGCTTCGCGCGCCGCGACCTGGGGCAGGGGCAGGGCCGCGATCTGCCGGGCTCCGGCAAGGGCTTCCCGCGCCTTGGCGAGATAGTCGGCGGTTTCAGCTTTCACAGGTCGCAGCCATCTCTGCGCAGATCGTGCATGAAGCCGGTGCGCTCGCGATAGGCGCCGGCATGAAACGGCTTGGCCGAAATCACCGCGCTGGTATCGAGCAGAATAGCCGTGGTCAGCGCCGCCAATTTGTCCAATTCCTCGGTGAGCGTGCCGGGGTCTTTGATGAACACGGCAATATCATAGTCCGAATCCGGTCGATGATCGCCACGCGCGCGCGATCCATACAGGACAACGCGCTCGAGTCGGTCGCCGTAGATTTTTCCGATTGCGGCGCGAAAGCGCGTCAGGATCGAATCTTCTCTAGGATTGTAAGACATGATCAATCCCGCTGATGAATTATACCCCGATCTCTTGTCCGAATTTCGAAAAGGAGCTGGGCGATCAAAGATGACCTGCTTCCGGGCGATCGCCGGCCCGCCTGAGGCTTCATATGGGGATCCCGGCCATCGGTAAGCACTGCAGCCCCCGCCGGGGGCGGCGGCCTCGCCGTCGGCGAGTAGGACGTCGGCCACGCCCGGCCCTGCACCGGCCGGTGCAGGGCCGCGGCCGCGATCGCCGCAAGCCCGCGGCGGCGGAGCGGATCGCTTGACAGGATCATGACCGCGAGCGGCGGTCTGGGGAAAGGATCGGCGGCGGCCCGTCCCGCCATCGCCCGGTTGGGGAGGGAGAGCCTGGTATGATGGCCGGGTTGCGGCGCGCGGCGGGACCCCACATGTGACGGTCATGGCTCTCGATCATCGCGACCAGGCGGCGGCGGAAGAACTCCTCGACCCGTATTCGGCGCGGGTTGTCGCCGCGGTCGAGCGGGTCGGCCCGGCGGTCGCGCATATCGCCGCCGTCGGCCGGGACGGCCGGCCGCGCGGCATCGGCTCCGGGGTCGTGTTCACGCCGGACGGGTATCTGTTGACCAATCATCACGTCGTCGCCGATGCCAACAGCCTTGCGGTATCGATGCCGGACGGCCGCCGCTTCGCGGCCAGAGTGGTCGGCGGCGATCCGGCGACCGATCTTGCGGTCCTCACCCTCGGGGCCGGCGAGCTTGCCTACGCCGAATTCGGCAGCTCGGCCCGGCTCAAGGTCGGCCAGCTGGTCATCGCGATCGGCAACCCGCTCGGCTTCCAGGCGACGGTGACCGCCGGCATCGTCAGCGCGCTGGGGCGCAGCTTGCGCGCGCCGTCGGGGCGCCTCATCGACAGCGTGATCCAGACCGATGCGCCGCTCAACCCCGGCAATTCCGGCGGGCCGCTGGTCGACGGCAACGGGCGGGTCGTCGGCATCAACACCGCGATGATCGGCGCGGCGCAGGGGATCTGCTTTGCGATCGGCAGCGACACGGCGATCGATGTCGCCGCCCGGCTGATGCGCGACGGGCGGGTGCGGCGCAGCCGGATCGGCGTCGCCGCGCAGACCGTGCCGCTTGCGCGCGCGCTCGTCTATCGGCTCGGCCTGACGGCCGCAAGCGCGGTCATGATCGCGGAGGTCGCCGCCGGCGGTCCGGCCGCGCGCGCCGGTCTTGCCGCCGGCGACGTGCTGTTGCGCTTCGCCGACCGCCCGGTCACCGGCGTCGACGATCTGCACCGGCTGTTGACCGCGGAATTGGCCGGGCGCGAAGTGCCGATCGAGATCCTGCGCGCCGGCCGGGTCGAGAGGTGGAGCATCGTGCCGCAGCCCGACGAGTAAGCCTCGCGCAATTGACAAATCGCCCGGCGCCCGCGACAACCGACGGCGGGCGGAACATTGGCAGCGGAGCGAAACGATGGGCATGCTCGACGGCCGGGTGGCGATCTGCACCGGATCGGGGCGCGGGGTCGGGGCCGAAGTGGCCAAGCTGATGGCGGCGCACGGCGCCAAGGTCGTCGTCAATGATCCCGGCACCAGCGGCCGCGGCGAGGGCTTTGACGAGACCCCGGCGCAGCAGGTCGTCGACGAGATCAAGAGGGCGGGCGGAGAGGCCGTCGCCAATTTCGGCTCGGTCGCGAAGTTCGACGACTGCCTGGCCATGGTGGCGCAGGCGCGCGAGACCTTCGGCGGCCTTCATATCGTCTTCAACGCCGCCGGCATCCTCAGGGACAAGATGTTCCACAACATGTTCCCGGAGGATTGGCAGGCGGTCATCGACGTCCACCTGACCGGTCATTTCAACATCAATCGCGCGGCGATCAACCTGTTTCGCGAACAGAATTACGGCCGCATGATCATGGTGTCGTCGACCTCGGGCCTGCTCGGCAATATCGGCCAGGCCAATTACGGCGCGGCCAAGCTCGGCGTCGTCGCGCTGGCGCGCATCGTCGCGATGGAAAACGCCAGTAAGGGGATCACCGTCAACGTCGTCTGCCCGTCGGCTGACACCCGCATGACCCGCTCGGTGCCGACCCCGAAAGACCCGCAGATGGCGGCCTTGCGCGAGGAGCGGCTGCGCCGCAGCCCGCCCGGCGCGATCGCCCCGCTGTGCGTTTTTCTCGCTTCCGAACAGGCGGGCTACGTCAACGGCCAGGTCTTCCACCAGCGCGCCGGCGAACTTTCGCTCTACGGCCATATGCGGCCGCTGCGCATGGTGCATCGCCAGGGCGGGTGGACGCCGGAGAGTCTGGCCGAGGTCGCGATCCCGGCGCTGGCGCCGCAATTCACGCCGCTCGACAGCCGCGGCGTCCATGCCGGCCTGCCGCTCGAGTAGGCCGCCGGTTCCAGGATTCCATCCCCCTCCGGAAGCCGGCCAAGCCGGCATCCGGGTCCCTCCCGGTTCTCGGCCGCAGCCTGTCCGTGGACCGGCCGGTTCCGGCTCGGGACGGCGCTCAAATCATCCCCAGCGCCGTCTTCCCCCGCGGCGGCGGAAAGGCGCGGTCGAGCGCGGCGAGATCCTGTTCGTCGAGCGCGATGTCGAGGGCGCCGCGATTGTCGCGCACGTGCTCCAGGCGCGCCGCCTTCGGAATGACGATCGTGCCCTGCTGCCGCAGCAGCCAGGCGAGCGCGATCTGGGCCGGGCTCGCCGCGTGCCGGCGGGCGATTTCGGCAAGCGTCCGCTCGCGCAACAACTGGCCCTGGCCGAGCGGGGTATAGGCCATGATCGTGATATGGCGCTCGCGGCACCACGGGATCAGGTCCCATTCCGGGTTGCGGTGCGATAGGTTGTAGAGGATCTGATCGGTGACGACGCCGGCGCCGCCCGGCAAGGCCGTCCATTCCTCGATCGCGCGGCGGTCGAGATTGCTGACGCCGTGATAGCGGATCTTGCCCGCCCGCCGCAGCTCCTCGAACCCGGCCAGCGTCTCGGCGAACGGGATCGCGCCGCGCCAGTGCAGCAGATACAGATCGATGCGGTCGGTCTGGAGCCGCTTCAGGCTTCTCTCGCAGGCGGCGACGACGCCGGCGCGCGAGGCGTTGTGCGGCAGGACCTTGCTGACGATGAAGAGCTTGTCGCGCAATCCGCGGGCGGCCTCGGCGACGATCTCCTCGGCGCTGCCGCCGCCATACATCTCGGCGGTGTCGATCAAGGTCATGCCGAGCTCGATGCCAAGGCGCAAGGCCGCCGCCTCCGCGGCGGCGCGGCGGCGGTCCTCGCCCATATGCCACGTGCCCTGGCCCAGCGCCGGCACGCGCTCGCCGCCCGGAAGGGTTACGGTGGGCAGGCCTTCGCTCATGTCGGTTCTCCCTTTCGCAAGCCGGTCGGGTGATTCTACTCCCGAACCCGCTCACGGCGCAGGAAAGTGAGGCGGGCGGCGCCGTAGACGCGCTCGTCGAGGAGCGTGAAGCCGGCCGGCGGCGGCGGCCGCTCGCGCGCCGCGGTCTCGAGGACGACGAGCGCTCCGGGCCGCAGCCAGCCGGCGGCGTCAAGGGCCAGAAGCGCCGGGCCGGCCAGCCCGCTGCGGTAGGGCGGGTCGATGAAGACGAGCGCGCAGGCCTCGCCGGCGCGCGGCGGCCGGGTGGCGTCGCCCGGCAGGATGAGGGTGCGCCCGCCTTCGCCGAGCGCCGCGATATTGCGGCGCAGCGCCGCCAGCGCCGGCGCCGCGTTCTCGATGAAGACCGCGCGGGCGGCGCCGCGCGAGAGCGCCTCGAGACCGAGGGCGCCGGTGCCGGCAAAGGCGTCGAGCACGGTTTCGTCGGCGAATGGAAGGCCGCAAGCGGCAAAGCGGCCGTGCGAGAGGATGTCGAACAAGGCTTCGCGGGCGCGGTCGCTGGTCGGCCGCACCGCCAGGCCTTGCGGCGCCGCGAGCCGCCGGCCGCGATGCCTACCGCCGATGATGCGCATGGCTTCCGATGGCCGGCAGGCCGCCGAGCTGCTCGGCGAGCACCTTCCTTGGCACCTCCGCGACCGCGCCTTTCGGCAGATTGCCGAGCTGAAACGGGCCGTAGGACAGGCGGATCAGCCGCGTCACGACCCCGCCCAGATGCTCGATAATGCGCCGCACCTCGCGGTTCCTGCCCTCGGCCAGAGCCATCGTCAGCCACAGATTGCTGCCCTGCCGGCGTTCGAGCCGCGCGCGAACCGGGCCGTAGCGGATGCCGTCGATCGTGACGCCCTCGGCCAGCGCGGCCAGGCGGTCCGGATCGATGTCGCCGTGCACGCGCAGCTTGTAGCGCCGGATCCAGCCGGTCGCCGGCAGCTCGAGATGGCGGGCCAGCGCCCCGTCATTGGTCAACAGCAGCAGCCCCTCGGCGGTGACGTCGAGGCGGCCGACCGAGATCACCCGCGGCAGCTCCTTTGGCAGCGCCGCAAAGACGGTCGGCCGCCCCCGCTCGTCGCGATGGGTCGTAACCAGGCCTCTCGGCTTGTGATAGCGCCACAGCCGCGGCGGCTGCGGCGCCGGCAGCGGCATGCCGTCGACGCGGATCTCGTTGGCCGCGGTGACGGCGACGGCCGGGCTCGTCAGCATGGCGCCGTCGACCGTGACCCGCCCCTCTCTGATCCAGAGCTCGGCTTCGCGGCGCGAGCATAACCCGGCGCGCGCCAGCCGCTTGGCGACGCGCTCGGGCCGTTGCTCAAGGACGGGGCTGGAAGGGCTCGCGTTCACCCGGCGGCGGCGACAAAGGCGTGAAAAATCCGGCGGTCGCCGTCGGAGAGCTCGAACTCCGGATGCCATTGTACGCCAAGGCAGAAGCGCTGGCGCGGATCCTCGATGCCCTCGACGACGCCGTCATCGGCAAGGGCATCGATGACAACCCCCGGCCCCGCCGTCTTGACCGCCTGATGATGCGCGCTGTTGACGGCAAGGCTCGCGACGCCGGTGATGCGGTGGAGCAACGTCCCCGGCACGATGCGCACCCGATGCCCGGGCTCGTTGCGCGGGTTCGGCTGGCGGTGCGGCAGCGCGCCGGCCACCTCGTCGGGAATGTGCTGAATGAGGGTGCCGCCGAGCGCGACGGCGAGCAATTGCGCGCCGCCGCAGATGCCGAGCATCGGCATGCCGCGGGCGAGCGCGCTTTTTGCCGCAGCCAGCTCGAAGGCGGTGCGGCGGTCCTTGGTCTTGACGCTCGGATGCCGGCTCTGCGCGCCGAACAGGGCGGGATCGATGTCGAAACCGCCGCCGGTGATGACGAGCCCGTCGATATGGTCGAGATAATGCGCCGCCCGCTCGGGGTCGTGCGGCAACAACACCGGCAGGCCGCCGGCATGCGCGACCGCCTGGCAATAATTTTCGCGGATCGCATACCACGGATACTGCGAATAGCCGCCCGGCGGCTCATGATCGAGGGTGAGGCCGATGACCGGCTGTGCCATCTTCGGAATCCGAACGGAACAACAAGCGATGAGCAAATGCTACGAACAGCGGCTGCCGATCCGCACCTATGACATAGACTTTGCCGGCATCGTCAGCAATATCGTGTTCATCCGCTGGCTCGAGGATTTGCGCCTCGGTCTGATGGCAAAAGCCTACCCGCTGCTGCAGGCGCTGGCGGAGGACGTGGCGCCGGTGCTGCTGGAGACCCGGATCAGCTATCGCCGGCCGGTGACGATCCGCGATCCGCTGATCGGCCGCATGCGGGTTGCCGAGCTGGGGCGCGTGCGCTGGCGGCTGGCCGCCGAATTCGTGGTTGCCGAGCGCATCCATGCCGAGGCCGAGCAGGAGGGTCTGTTCATGCGCCTGTCGACCCGCCGCCCGATCGCGATCCCGGCCCCGATCCGGCAGTGGTACGGCCGGTGACGCCGATCCCGCCGCCGATGGCGCTGGCGCTCGCCGAAGCGCAGAGGGCGGCGGCCGCGGGCGAGGTTCCGGTCGGCGCCGTGCTGGTCGACGCGCGCGGGGAAATCCTGGCGGCCGCCCACAACCGGGTCGAAACCGACCGCGATCCGACCGCGCATGCGGAAATGCTGGCGCTGCGCCTGGGCGCCGCCCGGCTTGGCGCGCCCCGTCTGGCCGGCTGCGATCTCTATGTGACGCTCGAACCCTGTGCGATGTGCGCCGCCGCGATCGCCCTCGCCCGCTTGCGCCGGCTCTATTTCGGTGCCTATGACCCGAAGGGCGGCGCGGTCGAGCACGGCGCGCGCCTGTTCGCCCGCCCGGGCATTCATCATCACCCCGAGATCTATGGCGGCATCGCCGAGGAGCCCGCCGCCCGCCTGTTGCGCGCCTTCTTCCGGGCGCGCCGCGCAACCCTTCGTTAACCGCGTTCCCTTAATCTTGACTTTGCGATGTCCGGCGGCATACCGATCCTCCCGCTGCTCGTCCTGTATCTGTTGGCATCGGGACTGGCGCTTTTTGTCACCCGGCCCTCCTCGGGCCGGCGGGCGGTCGTGCTGACCTTGATCATCGGCGTGGCGATGCTGGCGGGCGTCGGCCTGACGGTCAGCTCGCTCGCCAGCAAGATCGCCTATGAGGCGAGCTGGGGCTGGTACTACGGCCATTAGCCCAAGAGGCAAGGCGGTTCGCATCGCGCAATAGGCAAATGCCGCGGCGCATGCGCGCGGCCCCTGGCGCCGCGCCATAGAGCGCTTGACAGCCGCTTGCGCGCGCCCCAACCATGCGCGCCGGGCGCCGAGTGCAATTCGCGCGCGAAGGGGAGGAAACAATGCATATTCGCCGTTTTGCCGCGCTGATCGCCGCCGCCGCGCTGATCCCGGCGGGGGTCATGGCGGCGGAGCCGATCAAGATCGGCTTTCCGATCCCGCTGTCGGGGCCGACCGCGACCTACGGGATGCCGATCCTGCAAGGCGCCCAGCTCGCCGCTCAGGAGATCAACGCGAAGGGCGGGGTGTTGGGCCGCAAAATCGAGATCCTGCCGCGCGACAGCAAGGCCAATCCCGATACGGCGGTGCGCCTAGCGCGCGAGCTGATCATCAAGGACGGCGTCAATTTTCTGGTCGGCACGCTGACCTCGGCCGAGGCCCCGGCGGTTTCGACCGTGGCCAAAGAGAACAAGGTCGTCTTCCTGGTGCCGTCGGCAAAACTGGTGGATCTGACCGAGCCGTCCAATCTCCACCCCTATATCTTCCGGGTCTCCTCGAACACGACCATCGAGGGCCAATCCGGAGCGATCATCATGGCGAAATGGCCGGGCATCAAGCGGGTCGCCACGATCGCCCCCGACTATGCCTATGGTCATGAGGACATCGCCGCTTTCATTGCCAAGCTGAAACAGCTGCGGCCCGATATCCAGATCGTCGACCAGGAATGGCCGAAGCTCGGCGAATCCGACTTCACGCCGTTCATCACCGCGCAAATGGGGAAAAAGCCGGATGCGGTATATTGCGCCCTGTTTGCCGGCGATTTCATCTCTTTCGTCAAGCAGGCGACGCCGCTCGGTTATTTCAAGGCGATCCACAACCGTCTTGCGGACGGCGGCGAGGTCGGCGCCGTCGACGAGACGATGCCGCTTGGCGCCGCCTATCCTTACGGCATCTGGGCCGACGCCTACGATCCGGTGATCTGGGGTCCGGGAGAACCGCCGGCGCACAAGGCGTTCGAGCGCCATTTGCGGGCCTTCACCCATTCCAAGTACGGCTCGGGCTGGTCGGTCATGGGCTATATCCCGATTGTCGCGCTTGCCGAGGCGGTCAAGAAGGCGGGCAGCGTCGACGAGGACAAGGTCGCCCATGCCCTTCTGGGGCTCACGATCGACACGCCGATCGGCAAGCGCACCTTCCATGCGAAGACCCACGAGACCGAAATGGGCGAGTTCTGGGGCGTCATGGTCAAGAATCCTGCCTATCCGTTCGCCGTCATCAAGAATCCGGTCTATTACGATCCGGAGCCGCAGCCGACGACGAATTAGCGGCGTGATGCGGGCGATGGAAAGGGCTGCAGCTTCGGGAGGCTGAAACACGGTGTCGGCCGCGTCCGTCTTCGGTCAGATGATGAGCGGGCTGACGAGCGCGATGTTCCTGTTCCTGATCGCATCGGGGCTCTCGCTTGTCTTCGGGGTCATGCGCGTCATCAATTTCGCGCACGGCTCGTTCTACATGCTCGGCGCCTACCTTGCCTGGCAGGCGGTCCGCTGGTTTCAGCCTGCCGGTGCGGCGTTCTGGGCGGCAGCGCTTGTCGCCGCGCTCGGGGTGGCGCTGCTGGGCGGCATTGTCGAGCGGCTGCTGCTGCGGCACCTCTACGGCCGCGACGAGCTTTACCAATTGCTGTTGACCTACGCGCTCGTGCTGATCCTGGGCGATGTCGCGAAATTCGTCTGGGGCACCGGCCAGCTATCGGTGGCGCGGCCGCCGGTGCTGGCCGGCAGCGTGCAGATCTTCGGCACGACGCAACCCGCCTACAATCTGTTCATTATGGCGTTCGGCTTGGCCATCGCCGTGTTCGGATGGCTGGCGCTGACGAAGAGCGGCGCCGGCCGGCTGGTGCGGGCGGCCGCCTATGACCGCGAAATGCTCGACGCGCTCGGCGCCAATGTCGGTGCGATCTATACCGGCATGTTCGTCGTCAGCTCGTTTCTCGCCGGCCTCTCCGGCGCGCTGGTCACGCCGATCGAGAGCATCGTGCCCGGCATGGACGTGCTGATCATCGTCCAGGCCTTCATCGTCGTCGTGATCGGCGGCATGGGCTCGTTCTGGGGCACGTTCTGGGGTTCGGTCATCTATGGCCAAGTGCTGTCCTTCGGCATCCTGATCTATCCCGCCTTCTCGCTGTTCTCGGTGTTTGCGCTGATGGCGGTGATCTTGATCATCCGCCCATGGGGCTTGTTTGGCAGGCCGCTGCGATGAGCGAACCCCAAACCGTTCCCGCACCGGCGCGCGAGGGGGCGATCCCGGGAAAACCTCTGAGCTCGACGCCGCCGGTTCGCCCCGGGGTCGCCCATATGATCCCCTGGACGCTGATCATCTTTCTGCTCGCGCTGCCTCTACCCTGGCTCGGCTCGCGCTACGACACCTTTCTTGGCACGCAGATCGCGATCGACGCCCTGTTTGCGGTCAGCCTCAACCTGCTGCTCGGCACCACCGGCCTCGTGTCATTCGGCCATGTCGCCTATTTCGGCATCGGCGCCTATGTCGGCGGCATCCTGATGAAGACCTATCAGGTGCCGTTCGCCCTCGCCTTTCCGGCGGCCGGTCTCGGCGCCGCCCTGGCCGCGCTGGTGTTCGGCTATTTCTGCGTGCGCCTGACGCGGCTTTATTTCGCGATGCTGACGCTGGCCTTCTCGCAGATCGTCTGGGCCGTCGCCTACAAGTGGGATGCGGTGACCGGCGGCGATCAGGGCGTCGCCGACATCCCCTATCCCGACCTGCACTGGATGTCGGCGCTCCCCGGCCTGGCCGATCTGCGCATCGGCGAGCGCTTTTATTTGCTGACCGTGGTTGTGGTGGCGGTCTCGCTGGCGATCCTCCGGCGTATCATACGCTCACCGTTCGGGCGCATGCTGACGACGATCCGCGACAATCCCGAGCGCGCCGCCTTCATCGGCGTCAATGTGCGCGCCTACGAATTGGCCGCCTTCGTCGTCGCCGGCGGCTTTGCCGGGCTGGCCGGGCTGCTCTACGGCATCTTCAGCCGCGGCGTCTTTCCCGACTACGTGTTCTGGTCGAAATCGGCCGAGGTCATCATCATGGCGATCCTCGGCGGCGTCGATTATTTCTGGGGTCCGCCGATCGGCGCCTTGGCGCTGGTCTGGCTCGACCAGAAGATCACCGACTACACGCAATACTGGCCGTTCGTGCTCGGGATCATACTGCTGGTTCTGCTGTTCGGCTTCCCCGGCGGCATCGCCGGCGGGCTGGCGGCCGGCTGGCGCTATCTGAGAAGCCGCGTGAGCCCGCGCCGTGCTTGAAGTTCGCGGATTGCGCAAGACCTTTGCCGGCTTCGTCGCGGTCGACGGGGTCAGCCTCACTGTCGCCAGGCGCCGGATCACCGCCGTCATCGGGCCGAACGGGGCCGGCAAATCGACCTTCTTCAATCTGATCACCGGCCATCTGCGGCCGGACAGCGGCGCGGTGCTGCTGGAAGGCAGCGACATTACCGGACTGCCGCCGCACCGCATCTGCCGCCTGGGCATCGGCCGCTCGTTCCAGCGCACCAATATCTTCCCGAAGCTGACCGTGTTCGAAAACATCCAGGCCGCCTTCCTCGCCCATCGCGGGCGCGGCCGCGATTTCTGGTCGCGATCGCAAAGCTTCTATCGGGACGATACCGCGGCGCTGTTGTCGGCGATCGGCCTCGACCACGAGGCCGAGACGGTCGCCGGCACGCTCAGCTACGGCAATCAGAAGCAGCTCGAGCTCGGCATCGCGCTGGCCAGCGAGCCGAAAGTCTTGCTGCTCGACGAGCCGACCGCCGGCATGTCGGCGAGCGAGACGCGCGAGACGATACGGCTGCTCGAGCGCATTGCCGGCGAACGCGAGCTTACCCTGCTGTTCACCGAGCACGACATGGAAGTCGTGTTCGGGATCGCTGAAAAAATCGCCGTTCTCTACCAGGGGCGGGTGCTGGCCGAGGGAACGCCCGCGGAAGTGCGCGGCGATCCCGAGGTGCGGCGCGTCTATCTCGGTGAGCACGCGTGAGCCTGCTGCTGGCGCTTGAGGACATCCACGCCGCCTACGGCTTGAGCCGGGTGCTGTTCGGCATCTCGCTCGAGGTTGCGGCCGGCGAATGCGTGGCGCTGCTCGGCCGCAACGGAGTCGGCAAGACGACGACGTTGCGTTCGATCATCGGGCTGACCCCGCCCTATCGCGGGCGCGTGCTGTGGCACGGGCGGGACATCACCGGCTGGCCGCCGCACCGGGCGGCGCGCGCCGGCATCGGCTTTGTGCCCGAGGACCGCCGCATCTTCGCCGAGCTGACGGTCTGGGAGAACCTCGAAGTCGGCGCGCGGGCGGCAGGGCGCCCGGGCCGCTGGACGCTCGCGGCGGTCGGCGAGCTGTTCCCGATCCTGCGCGAGCGGCGCAACCAGCTCGGCGGCTTCCTGTCGGGCGGCGAGCAGCAGATGCTGACGATCGCCCGCACGCTGATGGGGAACCCCGAGCTGCTGCTGCTCGACGAGCCCTCTGAAGGGCTGGCGCCGCTCGTCGTCGAAATGTTGCGCGAGCGGATCGCCGAGCTGAAGGCGCAGGGCCTGACGATCCTGCTCGCCGAACAGGGGGTCGATTTCGCCCTCTCGCTGGCCGACCGGGTCTATGTGCTCGAAAAGGGCAGCGTGCGCTTTGCCGGCGCCGCCCGCGACCTGCGCGAGGACAAAGCGCTGCGCAGCCGCCTGCTGGCGCTGTAGCCTTCGCTGCGCTCGCCCGTTACTCCGCCGCCTGCGGCAGCGGGCGCACCGCCCGTTTCATCTGCTCCTGATAGGCTTCGCGCCAGCCGATCCCGGCTTCGGTCAGGAAATCGCCGCCCCTGACCTCGCGCATCACTTCGGGGTCGTCGACGCCCGGCGGCGGCGTGCCCTGCGCCCGCAGGGCGCGGGCGGCGCGCAGCAGGCGGCGGCGGGTCTGCGTGATCATGCGGTCGCCCGGCCCCAGATGCTCGAAACCGTGATCGGTGATCGCGCCCATGCTCTCGGTCACCGCCTGATCCTGGGCGTGGATGCCGGCGATGCCGGTATAGCTCTCGCCGCGCCGCTGCGCCGCACGATCGATCAGCCAGTCATTGCTCTGATCGCCGGCGAGCCGCCAGCGGCCGTACCAGTCGGTGGTGTTCGGCAGAAACTGCAGCGCGGGACTGTGACCGGGCATCATCCGCCCGTCCTTCAAAGGCCGGATCGAGGGCGGCATATGGCGCCAGCTCAGGCTGACGAACATCGTATGGGTGTCGTCCATCGGCACCCAGGCGCGGATGGTCAGATGCTCGGCAAACGCGCCCTGCGGCGTCTGCGTCCAGAAGGGAAACAGGAAATTGGCGAAACGCCAGTAGATCCGGCCCTGCTCGGCCGGGCGATAGGCGGCGTAGGTGGTGCCCCACGGGGCGTCGGCGACATGATATTCGGGCGCCCGGTTGGTCACCGTATAGCGCAATAGGTCGTCCGCCGCGACGTCGGCGGGGTCGAGGGTGCCGGCGTGCAGGAAGCCGAAATGCGAGGTGTCGATGTCGCCTTCGAGCGCCTGCAGCCAGTTGCATTGGCGCTGCGCAAACCAGATCTGGAGCTCGGCTTCGGGCAGCAGCGTCGCCTCGATCATCGGCAGCGGCGGGGCCTGCTCGCGCCCTCCCATATAGACCCAGATCAGGCCGCCGCGCTCGGCGACGCGATAGGCGCGGGCGCGCACCTTGTGCTTGAAATCCTGATGCGGCGGCACGCTCGGCATGTCGATGCAATTGCCGGCGACGTCGTATTTCCAGCCGTGGTAAACGCAGCGGATGCCGCCCTCCTCGTTGCGTCCCAGGAACAGCGAGGCGCAGCGGTGCGGGCAGCGGTGATCCATGACGCCGACCCGGCCGGTGGTATCGCGGAAGGCGATCAGCCGCTCGCCCAGCAGCATCAGCCGCATCGGCGGGCCGTCGCGTTCGAGCTCCCGCGACATCGCGGCCGGCAGCCAGTACTGCCGCATCAATTCGCCCATCAAGGTGCCCGGGCCGACCCGGGTCAGGGCTTCGCCGTCCCTTTTGCTGGTCATGCCATCCTCCTCATGTCCAGATCGCAAAGCCGAGCCCGGTGCCGGTGCCGGCCGGCGTGCGCCAGCCCGGCACGTAATGCGACCATTCGAGGCGAAGGGGTTCGACGGCGCCGCCGAGACAGATCCAGTTGCGGATCTCGGAACTGCCGGAATTGAGCTTTTCGCGCGGCAGCGCGCAGAGCGTCGCGCCGTCCTTGCGGGCGAGCGCGGCGATGACGGCGCGATCGAGCGCCTCGTCGACGACGAAATGGCTGAGCCCGCCCGAGGCGAGAATGCCGACTTTGAGCGGCTCCGGATAGGTCTCGACGGCGGCGCGCAGGGCCTGCCCGAGCCTGTAGCAGCGCCGCGGCGTCGGCTGATTGGGCGGAAAATAGGTGTTGATGACAAGCGGCACGATCGGCACCGGCGGTTCGCCCATCAGGCGGCGGTGGACAAAGCCGAAGGCGTGGCCCTCGCTCGCGCCCGGCGGCAGCGCGTTCGAAGCGGCGATATCGAACTCGCGCTCGCTCAGCGCCGCGATCAGATGGGTCGCAAGCGGCGCCGCGACCGGATAGTCGCGCGGCTCGCGCTCCTCGTAATAGCGGGCGGTGGCCCGCCGCGCCCAATCCGGGCCGGAAAAGCGCGTCAGGGGCCGGTTCGGGATCCTCTCGCCATAATAGATAAGAAACGCCGGCATATGGTCGTCATCATAGAGTTCCTTGTGATCATCGCCGATGACGATCAGGACGTCCGGCCTGCGGGCGGCGAGAAAGGCGGCAAGTCGGGCCAGCGCGCGTTGCGCCGCGGCGTGACGCGCCGCGATCCGGTCCGGGACGAGCGCGTCGGCGATCGCCGGATCGGCCCGCGAGAGCAGCTCTTCGAAGCGCACCGGCCGCCCTTCGGTGTCGAGCAGCGGCCGCACCCGGTCACGCTCGATAAAGCGCGGCCAATCCGCGGCCGGGGCGTTCAGCATCGGCGTGTGCGAGGTGGCGATTCCGAAGACGATGTCGGCCATGGCCGCGCCTCCCTCTTGCCGCTTCCGATGCGGGCAAGGGTAGGTCCGGGCGGCGAAACCCGTCAACAGCGAGGGCTGCCGGGTTTCGCCATTTTTTCGGCACGAAGCTGCTTTTATACGCTTATAACCGCAAGGGGGAGTTCGACCCGGAGCCATGCGTAAGGGCGTGATATGGACGGGGGCCGCGGCCGGGGCCGTGCTGGCCACCCTCAGCTGGATCTTCGAGTTCGCGCTGAGCAAGGCCGCGGCTTTCGTTTACGCGGTTGTGGTCAGCCTGATCGCCAACGCGGTCTTCGATTATGTTCGCGAGCCGGCCCCGCCGCTGCACGGGACGGCCGCGACGGCGGGGATCGGCGCGGCGGGCAAGGCGATCGCGACGGCGCCGATCCGGCCGGTCGGCGCCGCGGCGGCGCTGCCGGCGCCGGCCCGGCCGGCCTTGCCCCCGATCATCTCGCCCGTCCCGGTGCGGCCGCTTCCTCCCGCCGCGCCGGCCGGCGCGACCGCGAATGGCGGACCCGCCCCCACATCCCCGGCGGCGCCGCAGCAGGCGATGCTGCCGCCCTCGCCGGCAAGCCCCGCAGCCACTCCGGCGATCTCGCCGGGGGCGGCCGCCATATCGGCGACGCCCAATCCGGGGCCGCGAGCAATGCCGGTCTCGCCGCCAAACCCGGCGCCGCCGGCGGGCCTCTCTCCCCCTTCCGGGCCGCAGCAGATGGTCCTGACAGCGCCGCCGCACCGTGCGCTGCCCGCCGCCGATCTGCGTCCGCCCCAGCCGCCGGCCGCGGGGCCGGGACCAGGCAGCGGCGGGCTCTACTGATCGCCGCATCCGTTATCCGTTCCCGCAGCGCGATCCTGATGCGCGCGCAGCCCTCGCGCCGCCGGTGCGCCCGCGACGCCCTGCCGGCGCGGAGAAAAAAGGACTGCCCCGGCAAAATACCGATTGTGGTAAGGCCGGTAGAATTATACTCTGAGTGATCAATCTCTGGTCGCTTTGCGGATAACCCGGCGCGAAGGCGGGGATTGCGTGAAAGCGGCGGGGCGTGCATCACTCGTCATGCGAATTTGGCAGGGAGAGATCGCGGATGGACATCGACGGCGCGCGGCATGTCATCGATTCCTGCTGGGACGACGAAATCGTCCCGGCGCTCGTCGAATACATCAGAATTCCGAATAAATCGCCGGCCTTCGATCCGGACTGGGCGATCCACGGCCATATGGACGCGGCGGTGGCGTTGTTTGCGCGCTGGGCCCGCGCGAAGCTGTCGCGCCTTGCCGGGGCGAGGCTGGACATCGTGCGGCTGCCCGGGCGCACGCCGCTGCTGTTGATCGAGGTGCCGGGCGCGGGCGAGGACTGCGTGCTGCTCTACGGCCATCTCGACAAACAGCCAGAGATGGCGGGCTGGATGGAGGGTTACGGCCCCTGGACGCCGCGCCTCGACGGCGAGCGGCTTTACGGCCGCGGCGGCGCCGACGACGGCTATGCGATGTTCGGCGCGCTCGCCGCGCTATCGGCGCTACAGGCCCAGTCCGTGCCGCATGCGCGGGCGGTGATCGTGATCGAAGCCTGCGAGGAATCGGGCAGTCCCGATCTGCCCCATTATATCGACCATCTCGCCGACCGGCTCGGAAAGCCCTCGCTCGTTGTCTGTCTCGATTCGGGGTGCGGCAATTACGATCAGTTGTGGCTGACGACGTCGCTGCGCGGCATGGTATCGGGCACGCTGAAGATTCGCGTTCTCGAAGAGGGGGTGCATTCGGGCGACGCGTCGGGCATTGTGCCGTCGAGCTTTCGCATCCTGCGCCGGCTGCTGTCGCGTCTTGAAGACGAGGACAGCGGCGCGATCCGCCCCCGCGCGCTCTACGCCCAGATCCCGCCCGAACGGGTCGCGCAGGCGCGCACGGCCGCGGCGGTGTTGGGCGACATGGTCTATAAGAAGTTCCCGTTCGCGCCCGGCGTGCGGCCGGTCGGGGAGGATCTCGCCGAGATGGTCCTGAACCGCACCTGGCGACCGCAATTGGCGGTGACCGGCATCGCCGGCCTGCCGCTTCCGGTCGATGCCGGCAATGTGCTGCTGCCTTATCTCGAGGCCAAATTGAGCCTGCGGCTGCCGCCGACCGTCGACGGCGAGGCCGCCGGCGCCGCCGTCGCACAATTGCTCGAGAGCGATCCCCCCTGCGGCGCCCAGGTCAAATTCGCGCTTGAGTCCAGCGCGACCGGATGGGACGCGCCGGCGCTGGCGCCGTGGCTCGAACGCGCGCTGGCGCGGGCTTCCGAAATCGCCTTCGGGGCGCCGCCCGCCTATATGGGCGAGGGCGGTACGATCCCGTTCATGGCGATGCTCGGCGAGAAGTTTCCGGCGGCGCAGTTTGTCGTCACCGGCGTGCTGGGGCCGCACGCGAACGCGCATGGGCCCAATGAATTCCTGCACATCCCGACGGCCAAGCGGATCTCGCTGGTGATCGCGCAGATCCTCGCCGATCATTGCGCGCGGCCGCGCCCGGCGCGCTCCCTGTAGGCGCGATCGCGCCGCGCCGCCCGGCTCCCGCCGGATCAGAGGGAGCCGATGGGCGCCGTCGCTTCGTCGAGCCACGCCGCGGTGTCGCGATCGACCAGCGGGGAGATCATCTCGCGCACGCGCGCGTGATAGGCGTCGAGCCAAGCGATCTCCTCCGGCGCGAGCAGGGCGGGCTCGACCAGATGGCGGTCGATCGGCGCCAGGGTCAGCGTCTCGAAGCCGAGCATCTCGCGCTCGCCCTCCTGTTGCACAGGCTGCACGAGGACGAGGTTCTCGATGCGGATGCCGTAGGCGCCCGGCTTGTAGTAACCGGGCTCGTTCGAAACGATCATCCCCGGCAATAGCGGCTGCGTGCTGGGCGCCTTCGAGATCCGCTGCGGCCCTTCATGCACGCCGAGATAGCTGCCGACCCCGTGGCCGGTGCCGTGATCATAGTCGAGCCCCGCCTGCCACAGCGCGCGGCGGGCAAAGGCGTCGAGCTGGGCCCCGGTCGTCCCTTTGGGGAAACGCGCCAGGGCCAGCGCGATATGGCCTTTGAGGACGCGCGTGAAGCGGTCGCGCATTTCCGATGTCGGCGTGCCGATCGCGATCGTGCGGGTGACGTCGGTCGTGCCGTCGAGATATTGCGCGCCCGAATCGAGCAGATAGAGCATTCCCGGTTCGAGCCGCTTTTCGCTTTCGGGCGTGGCCTTGTAATGGACGATCGCGCCGTTGGGGCCGGCGCCCGAGATCGTCGGGAAGGAGAGGTCGCGGAAATAGCGGCCCTCGCGGCGTAGTGCCTCGAGCCGGTCGCTGGCGGCGATTTCGCTCAGGTGCCCCTTGGGCGCCTCGCGCGCCAGCCATGCCAGAAAGCGCGTCAAGGCGGCGCCGTCGCGGCGGTGCGCGGCACGGGCGCCGGCGATTTCGACCGGGTTCTTGCAGGCCTTCGGCACCAGGCAGGGGTCGGCGAGGGGCCGGATCTGCGCCCCCGCCGCCGCCAGCCGGTCGAAGATCCAGGCCGCGGCGGTCGCCGGATCGACGCCGATCCGCCCGCCTTCGGCGGCGAGCGCGGCAAGCGCCGGGCCAAATTGCTCGGGTGCGGCGACCATGACCTCGCCGCCGAGATGGCGCTCAAGGCCGGGGGTAAGCTTGCGGCGGTCGATGAACAAGGTGACCGCGCCGTTCTGGCGCAGGATTGCGAAAGAGAGCGGCAGCGGCGTGTGCGGCACGTCGCCGCCGCGGATGTTGAGAAGCCAGGCGATCGATTCCGGCATCGTCAGCACCGCCGCGGCGATCCCGTCGGCGGCGAGCGCCTTGGCGAGCCTGGCCCGCTTCGATTGCGCGCTCTCGCCGGCGAAGCGCTCGTCATGCGGCACCACCGGCGCCAGCGGCCGCGCCGGGCGATCCTGCCAGATCCGGTCGAGCGGATTATCGTCGACCGCCTGCAATACCGCCCCCGCCTTTTCCGCGGCGGCGCGGAAACCCTCGACCTCGCGCGGCGTATGCAGCCAGGGATCGTAGCCGAGCCGCATGCCGGGTCCGAGCGCCGCGGCGATCCACTGCGCCGGCGGTTCGTCGACGAGATGGCGGATTTCGAAGAGGTCGCGGTCGATCTGCGCGGCCGCCTGCAATGTATAGCGCCCGTCGACGAACAATGCGGCGCGCTCGCGCAATACGACGGCAAGCCCGGCCGAGCCGGTGAAACCGGTCAGCCAGGCCAGGCGCTGGCCGCAGGGCGGAACGTATTCGCCCTGGTGCTCGTCGGCGCGCGGCACGATGAAGCCGTCGAGGCCGCGCGCGGCGAGCGCCTCGCGCAGCCGGGCGAGCCGCGCCGCCCGCGGCAGGCGGGCGAAATCGGCGCGGCCGAGACCGTCATGCCACTCCCGCGCCATCCGCGCCTTCAGCGCCTCGAGCGCCTCGGCCAATTCCGCCGGCACCGGGTCCGCGATCAGCGCATGCCAGCTCTTGCCCACCGCCGGCGGCGCCGCCAGCACGCCCGCGACGATCGCGCGCACCTCCTCCGGATCGTATGCCGATCCCGCCCGCCGCAGCAGCTCCGCCAGCCGGTCCCGCTCCGCTTCCGCCGTCATCGCCCGCTCCTCATCGGCCTTGCAAGATAGGAGGCTCGCACATCCTTGCCAATTCCGTCCGGGAGCGCCGGCGCAGGACCAGGGTCGACCAGCCCTCGATCCGGTAGCGGCGTTCGAGGGCGAGCCCGCAGCGGCGATGGGCGGCAAGCACCAATGCCTCCTGTCGCGCCAGCAGACCGGAGAGCACCGCCCGCCCGTCCGGCGCCAGAACCCGGGCCAGCTCCGGTGCGAGCAGCGCCAACGGGCGGGCCAGGATGTTCGACAGCACGAGGTCGTACCGCCGCCGGCGCAGCGCGCGATCGCGATATCCCGGCGCGGCGCGCACGCGCACGAGGCCGGCGACGCCGTTCTTCGCGGCGTTGCCGCGAGCGACGGCGGCGGCGGCGGGATCGATGTCGCTGGCCCACACCCGCCGGCGCAACCGCTTGGCGGCGGCGATCGCGAGAATCCCGGTGCCCGTCCCGATGTCGAGCGGGCGGCGAAAGCGCCGCCGCCGCGCCAGCGCGGCGAGCGCCAGCAGGCAGCCGCGGGTCGAGGCGTGCTCGCCGGTGCCGAAGGCGGTCGTCGCATCGACCCGGATGCCGATCATGCCGGCCGGTACGCGATCCCGATAATGCGAGCCGTGGATGAAGAACCGGTCGATTGCCAGCGGCGGGAAGGCGCGCCGATTGTCGGCCAGCCAGTCGCGCGCGGGCAGCGGCGCCTCCTCGACCGCAATCAGCGCGCCGCCGGCCGCGGCGGCGGCAAGCGCCAGGCGGGCGGCGAGATCGGGGGCAAGCCGCGGCGCCGGCGGATAGGCCGCAATCGCCCATTCTCCCGGCCCGCTCTCAAAGATCGAGACGGCGCCCGCGGTTTCGTCGAGCAGCGCAAGGACCGCCGCCGCCGCCTCGGTGCCGCGCACCCGCGCATATAGGCGCCAGACGATGGCGTTCATCGAGCGCCCGATTTATACGCCCGCATCGTGACTTGATGGCGGCGGAGGCCGTGCGCGCGGGCATCGCGCGCGGGCGGCGAGACCGCATCGCCGCGGCCCCCCGAGCGATCCGCGCCGCCGACGGGCCAAGCCGCTGCCGGATCCCGGGCCGGCATCCCGTCAGGCGCGCTCGACGAAGGCGCCGATGACCTTCCTGTCGCCGGCCTCGTCAAAACGGATCGACAGCGTGTCGCTTTCGACCGCGGTGACCACGCCGTAGCCGAGCTTGCGATGGAACACCCGCTCGCCGACGGCAAAGCCGCCCTTCCCGCTCGCCTCCTCGCCCCGGCGCGGCGGCGGGATGCCCTCGCGCAGCGGCGGCTGTGCCGGGCCGGCCCAGGGACGCCGCAAGGCGGGCCAAGCCGGGGCGGCGCGCGCCGCCCCGGACGCTTCTTCCCCTTCCCCGGACAGGCTCTCGCCCATGTCCGCCGGCAATCCGAGCCCGGCGGCATGCGCGACATGCTCTTCGGGCAGCTCGTCGATGAAGCGCGAGCGCATGGCGCTCTGCCATTGGCCGTGGATGCGCCGGTTGGCGGCAAACGAGATATAGACGCGGCGGCGGGCGCGGGTCAGCCCGACATAGGCGAGCCGGCGCTCCTCCTCGAGCCCTTTCAGGCCGTTCTCGTCCATCGCCCGCTGGTTCGGGAACAGCCCCTCCTCCCAGCCGGGCAGGAAGACCGTGTCGAATTCGAGCCCTTTGGCGCTGTGCAGGGTCATCAATGTGACCACCTCGCCGTCGGCCGCGCCGGCATTGTCCATGACGAGGCTCACATGTTCGAGAAAGCCGGCAAGGTTTTCGAACTCGGCCATGGCGACGATCAGCTCTCTGAGATTTTCGAGCCGTCCGGGCGCGTCGGCCGAGCGCTCGGCCTGCCACATCGCGGTATAGCCGGATTCGTCGAGCACGATTTGCGCAAGCTCGGTATGCGGGATGCTCTCGGCCAGGCTGCGCCAGCGGTCGAGCATGGCGATGAAACCGGCGAGCGCGCTGCGCGCGGGGCCCCGGAGCCGGTCGCCGGCGATCAACAGCCGGGCCGCCGCGACGAGCGGCAGGCGCTCGGCGCGCGCCAGCGCGTGCAATTGCTGCAGGCTGGCGCTGCCGATGCCGCGCCGCGGCGTGTTGAGGATGCGCTCGAAGGCGAGATCGTCGGCCGGCTGATGGATAAGGCGCAGATAGGCGAGGGCGTCGCGGATCTCCTGTCGTTCATAAAAACGCGGTCCGCCGAGAACGCGGTAGGGAAGCGCTATGGCAAGAAACCGCTCCTCGAATTCGCGCATCTGGAAGCCGGCCCGCACCAGGACCGCGATGCCCGACAATTTGTGGTTCTCGCGCTCCAGCGCCTCGATCATGCCGCCGACCCAGCGCGCCTCCTCTTCGGCATCCCACAGCCCGCAGACGACGACCTTGTCGCCGTCGGCGGCGTGCGTCCACAGGCTCTTGCCGAGCCGGCCGCGGTTGTGCGCGATCATGCCGGCGGCGGCGCCCAGGATGTGTGAGGTCGAGCGATAATTCTCCTCGAGCCGGGTGATCGCAGCACCGGGAAAGTCGCTCTCAAAGCGCAGGATGTTGCTGATCTCGGCGCCCCGCCAGCTGTAGATCGACTGATCGTCGTCGCCGACGACGCAGAGATTCTTGTGGCGCTGCGCCAGCAGCCGCAGCCACAGATATTGGGCGACGTTGGTGTCCTGATACTCGTCGACGAGCAGATAGCGAAAGCGCCGCTGGTATTCGGCAAGGATGTCGGGATTGCCGGTGAAGAGGCTCAGGTTATGGAGCAGCAGATCGCCGAAATCGACCGCGTTCACGGTCAAAAGCCGCTCCTGGTATTGACGGTACAGAGCGAGCGCCCGGCCGTCGGCGAAACCGGCGGCCTCGCCGGCCGGAACGCGCTCGGGATCGAGGCCGCGATCCTTCCACCGCTCGATCAGGGCGAGCAGCGCGCGCGCCGGCCAGCGCCGCTCGTCGATGTTCTCGGCCGCAAGGATCTGCTTCAGCAGGCGGATCTGGTCGTCCGGATCGAGGATCGTGAAGCTCGATTTGAGCCGTACGGCCTCGGCGTGACGGCGCAGGATGCGCGCCGCCATCGCGTGAAAGGTGCCAAGCCAGAGGCCGTCGGCGCTGCGGCCGATCATCGCCTCGAGCCGCTCGCGCATTTCGCGCGCCGCCTTGTTGGTGAAGGTCACGGCCAGCACTTCGGAGGGCAGGGCGCGGCCGGTGGCGAGGATATGCGCAAGCCGGGCCGTCAGCACCCGGGTCTTGCCAGTCCCGGCCCCGGCGAGCACCAGCTGCGGCCCCTCGAGGGTCTCGACGGCACGGCGCTGCGCCTCGTTAAGCGCGGCCAGATAGGGGCTTTCGGCCGGCGGTCGCGGCAGGATGGCGGGTGCGGACATGGGGACGATCATACACCAGCCAAGGCCCCGCGAGGCACGCGGTCAATAAGCTTGTTCCCGCCGCGCTGCCGCGGCCTTGCGGCGGGGCCCGCGCCGGTGCGGTCCGGCCGGGTTCCGCGGCTTGACACCCCGGGCGGCGGCGCCCGAATCTAATGGGGCCCGCAATGGGCGCAGCCGGGAGTGTCAGCCGGCGCGCCGGGCGGCCGCGATTCCGCCCGCGCCCGCCTTTCTTGCTTGCCGGCGGCCGCGGGCATGCCGGCCGCAACCGGCCCGATCATCCGCATGAACGCCGTTCCTTGATGGACAAGACCTGCGATCGGGGCGATGCCGGGCCGACGGTGCTGTCGATCCAATCCTGGGTCGCCTGCGGCGCCGTCGGCAACGCCGCGGCGTTGTTCGCGCTGCGGCGGCTCGGCATCGAGGCCTGGTCGCTCAACACCGTGCTGTTTTCGAACCACACCGGCTACGGCAGGTGGACCGGCCGCACCGTGCCGGCCGCCGAGATCAGCAGCCTGTTCGACGGCATCGCCGCCCTCGGGCTGCTGCCGCGCATCGATGCCGTGCTGTCCGGCTATCTCGGCGCGGCCGAGACGGCGTCGGCGGTGCTCGACATCGTCGCTCGCGTCAAGCGGGCGAACCCGCGCGCGCTTTATTGCTGCGACCCGGTCATGGGCGACGTCGCAGCGGGCTGGTACGCCGCGCCCGAGCTGCGCGCCTTCTTCCGCGATCGCGCGCTGCCCTGCGCCGACATCGTGACCCCGAACCGCTTCGAGCTCGAATGGCTCGGCGGCCGACCCGTCGGCGGCCTTGCCGAAGCCGCCGCCGCGGTTGCCGCGCTGCGCGAGCGGGGCCCCCGCATCGTGCTCGTCACCAGCCTCGATTACGCGCCCGACCGCCTTGCGATGGTGGCGGGCGGGGCGGAGGGGATCTGGGTGGTCGAAACGCCGCGCCTGCCGATTACGGCCTCCGGCTGCGGCGATACGGTCGCGGCGCTGTTTCTGGCGCGGCTGCTGCGCGGGGAAGCGCTGCCGGCGGCGCTGGCCGCCACCGGCGCCGCAATCTACGGGGTGATCGCGGCGACGATCCGGGCCGGCGGCGGCGAGCTGGCGCTCAGCGCCGCGCAGGACGAGTTGGTGGCGCCGAGCCTTGCGCTCGAACCGCGCCGGCTGTAGCCGGCCCGGCCGCCGGCCGCGCGCCCGCAGCCTCCCGCGCGGCTAGCCGAGCATCCGGCGCGCCTGCGCCGCCTGCTCCGTGAGCGAGCGCAGCAGCCGCGCCTCCGGCGTCGGCGCGCAATTCGTATAGCCGACGCCGAGCTCTTTGAGCTGCGCCGCGTTGCGCGGATAGGCCGGATGGTTGAGCGGCAGGGCCAGCCGCGCCGCCGTGGCGGCGACGGCGGCGCGGATGCGGTCGATGGCGGCGACGAGCTGCGGATGGTCGGGCTCGCCGCTGACGCCCAGGGAGCGCGACAGATCCGAGGGGCCGACGGCGATCAGATCGACCCCCGGGGTGGCGGCGATCGCATCGATCTGTTCGACCGCCGCCATGTCCTCGATCATGACCGCCAGCAGGATCTCGCGGTTCGACTGCGCCATATGCTCGCGGATCGGGATCCTGCCGAAATCGGCGGCGCGGCTGCCGGCCGCCATGCCGCGCTCGCCCTCGGGCGGATAGCGCACCGCCTTGACCGCGGCGCGGGCGCGTTCGGGGCTGTCGACATGCGGTATCTGGATGCCCTGCACGCCGATGTCGAGCAGCCGCAGGATGAGGGCCGGATCGAAGCCGGGCGTGCGCACGATCGGCGTGATGCCGGCATGCTCGGCGGCCATCACCATCGCCTGCACGTCGTGCAGGTCGAAGCTCGTATGCTCCATGTCGATAAAGGCCGCATCAAAGCCGGCAAGCCCGATGATCTCGACGATCTGCGGATCGGCGAGGCCACCGACATGGGTGCCAAGGGCAAGACCGCCCTCGCGCAGAATGCGTTTGACGCGATTCTCCCTCATCGCTGGCCTCCTGTTGCGGCGGGTCGCCGGCGGCGGCTCACGCCGCCGGCACGGCCCGCGTGCGTTCGAGCGCGGCGATGATCATGGCGCTGTCCATAACATCGCCGAAGGTATTGTAGAAAGCCGCGAGCGCCGCCTCGTGCTCGGCCTGGGTCAGCGCCGCATTGGCGTCGCTGACCATGATCGTGCGGAAGTTCAGCATCGCCGCGTCGCGCGCCGAGCTTTCGCAGCACACATTGGTCGCGGTGCCGGCGATCAGGACCGTGTCGAAGCCGCGCGCCCGCAGCCGTTCCGGCAGTTCCGAGGTGCCCGGCAGAAAACCGCTGTAGCGGTATTTGTTGACGATTTCGTCCTGCGGCCGCACCTCGAGTTCGGGCCACAGCCGATGCCCGAGCGTCCCTTCGGACAGCGCGGCAATGCGCTTTGCGCGCATCTGCGGCGTCAGCATGTCGTGCGCGACCGACCATGCCGTCAGACAGTTCTCGTCATGGGTCATCTTGACCCAGAAGACGCCGCCGCCGGCCGCGCGCACGGCCGCCGCGAGCCGATTGACCGCCGGCACGATCGCGCGCGCCGCCGGCACCACCGCGTGGCCGACGGCCTCGTTCATAAAAGCATGCTGTAGATCGATGACGACGAGCGCGGTCTTGGCCGGGTCGAGCGCGGCAAAACAGTGCTCTGCGCCGCGCCGCGCGACGACCCGCGCCACGATCTCCTCGGGCAGGATCGCGCCGTTGAGCTTCATGCGGGGCTCCTGATGGCCGCCAGCGCCTTCCTCCGCATACCGCAATGTCCAGCCTCATGCAATCGCCGCGCGGCGTGGCGCGGGAGGGTTGATGCCCCCGCATCGGAGGCTTGCGCATATCGGGTATGCCGCAGCCGCGAAGCCCGGCTAATGTGACGGCGGGGAGGATTGCCCCGAATCCCGGCGGACCCAACCTCACGCGGAGTGAGCCAATGCAATACCGGCGAATTTCAGCGGATTGCCATCTCGACATGATCTGGCTGCCGCCCGACCTGTTCACCTCGGAAGCGCCGCGCGCGCTCAAGGAAAAGATGCCGTATGTCAAGGAGATGCCGGACGGCACCAAGCGCTGGGTCGATAACAACGGCGCCGATTACGGCATGGCCGGCGGGGTCGGGGCCTCCGGAACCCCCTACATGCCGGGCAAACAGCTGCGCGTCGACAAGATGCACGCAGCCGGGCTTTACACCGATTATCAGCAAAAAGGGCTGCGCCGGCCCGGCGACCCCCATCTGCGCGTCAAAGAGCTTGACCGCGACGGCGTCGACGCCGAGGTCATCTACGGCATCCTGGCCGCTTGCGCGAAGATGAAGGACCGCGAAGCGGCGAACGAGATGCTGCGCATCTACAACAATTTCCTGCATGACTTTTGCAGCCACTACCCCGAGCGCGAGATCGGCTTGGCCTGCCTGCCGTACAGCGACATCGAGGCGGCGGCGGCCGAGGTGCGGCGCGTCGCCAAGATGGGAATGCGCGGCGTCGAGCTTTCCTGCTCGTGGCACATGATGCCGATGTGGCACCCGATGTGGGACCCGCTGTGGCAGGCGGTCAACGAGACGCAGCTGCCGCTGCATTTCCACACCTTCCCCGCGGTCGATCCGGACTTGCGCAAGCAGTTCACCGGCGACACGCTGCGGGCGATGACCTATAGCGGGCTGTGCCTGTTCCAGATGACGCTCGCCAACATCCTGACCGCGCTGATGGGCGCGGCGGTGTTCGAGCGCTTTCCGAATATCCGCGTCGTCTTCGGCGAGAGCGGCATCGGCTGGATCCCCTATGTGCTCGACCGCATGGATTTCGAGTATCAGGACCAGTATCGCGACCTGAAGCTGAAAATGCTGCCGAGCGAATACTGGCGCCGCCAGTGCAAGGCCACGTTCCAGTATGACCGCATCGGGACCAAACTGATCGAGGATATGGGGGTCGAGACCCTGATGTGGGGCTCGGATTATCCGCATCCGGACGGCGTATGGCCGGAATCGGAGAAATATATTGCCGATCAGTTCGGGCATCTGCCGCCCGATGTCACCTATAAGATGACGTGCGAGAACGCCGGGAAATTCTACGGCCTGATCAACTAGACTATACCTTCCCGCTTTGTGGATCCCTCTCCCCGCCCGGCGGGGAGAGGGCGGGGATGCCGCGCCCGATCGCGCGGCCGGATGTGCGACATTTCGCCTTCTCCGGGGCAGCCGGCCCGCGCCGCGGCGGCGGCAACGCCGCCGCGGCAATGTCGTTCTCCCGAGAATAGAACATGTCGTTCACGACGGCGCTCGGATCAGCGAGATGACCCGTCTGGCTGCGGTTTCGCGCAAGCTGTGGAGCGGATTGATAAAAGAGCGGCCGCCGATCGGCGCGCTGGCGCGGCGGCCGTATTATCGCTGGCTGGTCGTCGGCACGGTTTGCATCGGCGCCTTCATGGGACAGGTCGATGCGAGCATCGCGCAGCTCGTCCTGCCGGTGCTCGAACACGATTTCCGCCAGCCCTTGAGCGCCATCAGCTGGGTCGCCGTCGCCTATACGCTGACCCTGGCGGTGTTGCTGCCGATATTCGGCCGTCTGGCCGATCTCTACGGCCGCAAGATGCTCTATACGACGGGCTTCCTGCTGTTCATCCTGGGCTCCGGCCTGTGCGGTGCGGCTTCGGATCTGCCCTTCCTGGTCGGCTTCCGGGTGTTCCAGGCGGTCGGCGCCGCGCTGTTGCAAACCAACAGCATCGCGATCGTCGTCACCGCGGCGGGGGAGAGGTATCGCGGGCGGGCCATCGGGCTGCAGGCGGCGGCGCAGGCGGTCGGGCTCAGCGCCGGCCCGGCCATCGGCGGCCTGCTGATCCATGCGCTCAGCTGGCGCTGGGTGTTCTGGATCAACGTGCCCTTCGGCCTGCTCGGCGCCGTCCTGGGCTGGCTCGTGCTGCCGCCCACGGCGGTGCCGGCGGGCGAGCGGCATTTCGACTGGGCGGGTGCGCTGTTCCTCGCGCCGGCCCTGACCGCCCTTATCCTGCTGATCAATCAGGGGCAGGAATGGGGCGCCCTCTCGGCCGCCTTTGTCTGCTGCGCGCTCGCGCCGGCGCTGCTGCTGCCGCTCTTCGTGTGGTGGGAGCGCCGGCAGCGCGCGCCGCTGATCGATCCGGGGCTGTTCCGCCGCCCCGCCTTCCGGGCCGGCAATCTCGCCGGGCTGTTCTCCTATGCCATGCTGTTCGGCATGTTCTTTCTGATGCCGTTCGTCTTCGAGCGCGCCTATCACGAGGGGCCGCTTGCCGCCGGCTTGCGGTTGGTGGTGATCCCGGCGGCGCTCGGACTGCTGTCGCCGGTCAGCGGCGCGCTTTACGACCGGGCGGGCCCGCGCCGGCTCACCGTCACCGGGATGGCCCTGAGCCTGGGAGCGTTCGTGCTGCTGGCCTTCACGATGACCGGGACGGCCCGCAGCCTGCCGCCGATCATGGCGGCGCTGGCGCTGTTCGGCGCCGGTCAAGGGCTGTTCACGCCGCCGAACAACAGTTCGGTCATGGCGGCGGCGCCGGCGGAGCGGGTCGGGCAGGCCGGCGGCATCCTCAATGTGACACGCTCCTTCGGCACCAGCCTCGGGGTCGCCGCGGCGGCGGCGGTCCTGGCCTGGCGCCTGGCGGTCATGACCGGCCGCGCCGGCGATACGTTGCACGCGCCGCCGCCGGCGCTGCTGGCCGCGGTGCGTTATGTGCTGGCGATGTTCGCCCTCTTCGCGCTGGCCGCCGGCCTGCTGTCCTGGGTGCGCCCGCACGGGCAGGGCGACCGCGCCGGGCGCGGCGAGGGCCCGGCGCCGTAAGCCGCCGCCGGCCGTTCGGGCTTATACCCTGACCATCTGGCGCAATTCCTCGACCACTTCGGGATTGGCGAGGGTCGAGACGTCGCCGGCGTCCTGGCCGCTCGAGATCGCCGCCAGGACCCGGCGCATGATCTTGCCCGAGCGGGTCTTTGGCATGTCGGGCACGATCCACACATGCGCCGGCCGTGCGATCGGGCTGATTTCCGAGACGACGGCCTCGGATATCCGCCGGTGCAGCTCCGGGCTCGGGTGGCAGCCGGGCTTCAGCGCGACGTAAAGATCGGGGACCCTGCCTTTGACGGCGTCGGCGACCGGGACGACCGCCGCTTCCGCCACTTCGGGAACGGTCAGCGCGGCGGATTCAATCTCCTTGGTTCCCAGGCGGTGGCCGGCGACATTGATCACATCGTCGATGCGGCCGAGGATGCGATAGTAGCCGTCGGCCGCCTCCACCGCGCCATCGCCGGCGAAATAGGGCCAGTCGCGCCAGTCCTTGCTGTTCTTGTCCTTGCAATAGCGCGCATAATATTGCCGGACATAGCGATCGGGATCGCCCCAGATGGTTTGGAAAATCCCGGGCCAGGGGTGGCGGATGCAGATGTTGCCGGCCTTGCCCGATCCCTTCGGGATCTCGTTGCCGTCCTCGTCATAGATGACCGGATGGATGCCCGGGACGCCGGGGCCGGCGCTGCCCGGCTTCATCGGCCCGAGCGCCGGGACCGTGCTGCACAGAAAACCGCCGTTTTCGGTCTGCCACCAGGTATCGACGATGACCGCCTCGCCCTTGCCGACCACATGGTAGTACCAGCGCCACACCTCGGGCTCGATCGGCTCGCCGACCGTCGTCATCAGCTTGAAATGGTAATTGTAATTGTTGGGCTCGTCGGGGCCGGCCCGGCGCAATGCGCGGATCGCCGTCGGCGAGGTATGGAAGATGTTGACGTCGAGCTCCTCGGCAATGCGCCACGGCCGCCCGGCGTCGGGATAGGTCGGCACCCCCTCATAGACGACCGAGGAGGCGGCAAGCGCAAGCGGCCCGTAGACGATATAGGAATGGCCGGTGATCCAGCCGATATCGGCCATGCACCAGTAGACGTCTTCGGGATGGATGTCCTCGATGTATTTCGAGGTGCCGGTGACATAGGCGAGATAGCCGCCGATGCCGTGCTGGCACCCCTTCGGCCGGCCGGTCGTCCCGCTCGTATACATCAGAAACAGCGGCGCCTCCGCCGGCAGTTGTTCCGGCTCGATCCGCCGGCCGCGGTAATGCCCGAGAACCTCGTTGACGAGGTGGTCGCGGCCCGCGACCAGCGGCTTCGCGCTCGAATACTTTCCCGGATAGCGCTGCCAGATCAGCACCTTGTCGACCGTATGGCCCTGCTGGGCCGCCTCCGCGACCGCGATATCGGCCTTTTCCTTCTGATCTTGCAGGGCGCCGTTGCGATAATAGGCATCCATCGTGATCAGCACGCGGCTGCCGGAATCGACTATGCGGTCGGCGCAGGCCTTGCCGCTGAAGCCGCTGAACACCTGCGAGTGGATGACGCCGAGCCGGGCGCAGGCCAGCATCGCGATCGGCAGCTCCGGAACCATCGGCATATGCAGGGTCACGCGATCGCCCGCCTTCAGGCCGCAGAAATCGCGCAACAACGCCGCAAACTCGTTCACCCGCACATACAGTTCTTGGTAGGTGATGTGCTGGATCGCTTCATTTTCCAGTTCTGGGACGAAATGGATGGCGGTCTTGTTCTTGTACTTGGGCAGATGGCGATCAACGCAGTTGTAGCACGCATTGATCCTACCGCCGACATACCAGCGCCAGAACGGGGCGTTGCTGGTATCGAGGGTGATGTCCCACCGTTTATACCAATCCAGCATATCGGCGTATTCGTTGAAGCATTCCGGAAAGTTATCCAGGCTGAAGCGTTCATAAACGCTTTTGTCCGTCAAATTCGCTTGCGCAATGAATTTTTCAGACGGGTAATAGTATTGCTCTTCCTGCCAATGAACGGCGATTGCGGCTTCGGAGATATCGACCTGGTCCTGCATTTCCTTGCTCCCGGTAATATGGCGGGGGCGGAACCCAGCTTCGGAGATTCCCCGCGCCGGCGTTTCCCCAGTCCCGGAATCTGCACGGATTTGTGCCACACCCCCCGTCCCGAGTCCAGGCATCGCGCCCGGGCGCGGGCGATCCCTCCTGCCGGAAGCGCCCGCGCGCCGCCTCAGCCCTGTTGCGGCGGACCGGCGAGCGGGATTGCGGGGCCGCGGCTCGCCCCGGTCGCGATCAGCGCCGCCTGCGTGCGGTTCGCGACCTTAAGGCGCCTGATAATCTGTTTGACATGCGCCTTGACCGTCTCTTCGGAGAGGGACAGGGCGGCGGCGATCAGCCGGTTGGATTTGCCTTCCGAGATCAGCGTCAGGACCTCGCGCTGGCGGCGGGTCAGAACGCGCGCGGAGAATTTTGCGGCAGGTCCCCGGCTCGGCGGCGGGGAGGGAGCGCCGCAAATGCGGGCAAGCGTCGCTATCAGCCGCTGCAGGCCGGTATTCGCCGGCAGCACGTCGCGGACCCCGGCCGACAGCAGCCGCTCGGCGTGGCGATCGTCCTCGCCGTCGGCGGCGGCGACGATCGGCAATTGCGGAACCGCCGCCGTGAGCCGCGCCACCTCTTCGGCCGCAATCGCGCCGCCGCCGATCAGAACGGCATCAAAGGCCTCCCCGCGCGCCACGCGGCGCCACAGATCACGCAGGCTCGGCACGGCGGCGACGGGCCAGCCCAGGCCCAGCACGGCCATTTTGAGGCAGTCCCGCCGCAAGCGGTTCGGGTCGACGATGACCAGGCGCGGGCGCGCCGTCCCACCCGCGGGCATGTCGTGCGGCGGCGCCGCGATCCCGGCTTCTGCGACGAGTTCGAGACTGGACATGGCATCCCCCCGCGACGCCTCGCTGTAGCGAGGGCAGAATGCCGCCGGATTGCGGCGCTACGGGTAAACTTTTGTAAACCCGATGTAACGGATTGCGATGGTCAGGGGGCAATCCCGGCCATACCGCACAACAGGCTCCACTCTCGCGGGTCGATCGGACAGACCGAAAGTCGCGGCTGCCGCAACAGCGACAACTGCGCCAGCTCCGGATTGGCCTTCATTGCGGCGAGCGTGACCCGGCGCGCAACCGGCATGACCGGCTTGATATCGACCATGCCGAGCCTGCCGCTCGGATCGCTCGGGTCCGGGTAGAATGTCTTGACGACCTCGACGATGCCGACGATTTCCCGGCCCTCGTTCGAGTGATAGAAAAAGGCCCGCTCTCCGCGCCGCATGGCCCGCAGATGGCTCTGCGCCTGCGGGTTGCGCACTCCGTCCCAATAGGTGCCGCCCTCGGCAAGGAGCCGCTCCCAGGAGTATTTCGCCGGCTCCGATTTCAGCAACCAGTACGCCACCCCGCTCTCCCTTGGCTGGGCCGGTCCGCATCATCCCGCCAGCGGGTACTCGGCCTGATCCTCGTATATCGCGCCGGTTTTGGTCGGAAAGCTGGCGATCAGGCTGAAACCCTCGACCGCCAGCGGCGCGGCGCGGAACAGGGCGTGGGCGGCAAGGAAATCGCACAGCTTGTCGCGCGGCGGGTTGTTGAGCCGGGCCAACGTCACATGCGGGGCGAATTTGCGGGATTCGGGCGGCAATCCGATGCGGATCAGCGCCTGCTCGATCTTGTCGCGCAATGCCACCAGCTCGGGGTGGCGTTCGACCCCGACCCACAATGTGCGCGGCCGCTCGCCGGAAGCGAACAGGCCGATGCCGGCAAGCTGCACGGTAAAGCGCCGCGCCTTCAGCCGCGACAGGGCGGCGTCGATGTCGGCCGCCACGTCCTCGCCGGTCTCGCCGATAAAGCGCAGGGTCAGGTGGAAATTGTCCGGGCTGACCCATCGGGCCCCGGGCAGGCCGTGGCACAGCAGCGAGAGTTGCAATTTCAGCTCAGGCGGGAAGCCAATGCCGACGAACAAGCGCAACATGCGTGTGCTTGCTTCCCCATAAAGCGGAATTTCCGTTCAGGTAAATAGGGTCAGAACCCCGGTATGCCCATAGAGCCGGTCGCGCGAGATCTCGCCATTGGCGAAAAAGCCGATCAGCGGAATGTCGCCGAAACCGGCGCGGATCAGCCCGGTTTCGACATCCTCGGCGCCGAACAGATTGGCGCCGCGCGCCACGCAGCTGACGTAAAGGGCGGCTTTCGGCGCGCCGCCGAGCCGGCTTTTGAGCTGCCGGATCATGCGCTCCATATCGCGCTGCGCGGTTTCGGGATCGCGCCGGCAGAACAGGATCTGGCCGCCCGAGGCCACCTCCTCGCCGAGCACGAGCCAGCCGCGGCCGGGATCGATCGCCATCACGTTGCGCACGAGATAGTCGCCGGTATCGGAGCCGGCGACCGGCAGCCCGGCGAAAACGACGCCGCCGATGCGCCGCAGATCCCGCGCCAGCGCCGGCCCGATATCGTCGCAGAAGACGGCGAGCGCCGGGCGTCCGTCGATCGCCATGACGATATTGTCGCGCGCCTCGTCGATGCGATGCAGCGGGCCGATCGGGGAGCAGCCCTGGGTCAGGGCGGTGGCGACCGCGATCTCGGAGGCCAGCATGACGCCGGCGACGCCGCCGGAGGCGGTCGGGGCGCCGGACCCGGCGCCTTGCGCGACAAGCGGGCTGGGCCAGCGATGCGAGAGCAGCCCGCCGACGAGATAGGCGCCGCTTGCCGCGGCGAGTTCGGCCGTCACCTTGACGAGGCCGGGGCAGCGCGGATCGGCGTGGACCAGCGCCAAGACTGGCGGCTTTGCCGCAAGCCACGCGCCGTGCCGGCGCGGCAGATCCGCCTGCGGATCGGCGGTCGCCGCGAAAATGCGAAAGCCCTCCGGCGGCAACGCCGCGATCATCACCGCGACGGCGGGCTCGTCGACGATCTCGGCGGCCATGCCGCAGACGCCGAGCCCGACCCCCCCGACCCACGACCCGATCCCGCGGGCCCGGGACAGCGCGGCGATCAGCGCGGACAATACCGGCGCCGCCGCTTCGGTCGCATAGATGATGCCGAGATTGGCCCCTGCAATCTCGGGCAATCCGGCCAGCAGGCGCCCGGCCAGATCGCCCGGATCGCCGCTGGCGAGCGCGGCGGCAAAGCGGCGGCTCATAGCGCGCTCCCCGCGACCAGGCGCGCGACCCAGGGTTCGATGCGGTCGACCAGTATCGCCACTCCCCGAGCGTTCGGGTGGATCATATCCGGCTGATTGAGCTGCGGCTTCATTGCGACCCCCTGCAGAAAGAAGGGATAGAGCGGCACGTGATGCTGCCGCGCCAGCTCGGGGTAGATTTGGTCAAAGCGACGCCTATAATCCGGCCCGCAATTGCGCTGCGCCCGCATCCCGAACAGCAGCACCTTGGCGCCGCTTGCCTGGAATTTGCGGATCATCGTGTCGAGATTGGCGCGTACGGTATCGGTCGGGATACAGCGCAGCATGTCGTTGCCGCCGAGCTCCAGCAGCACGAAATCGGGCTTGTCGGCGAGCGCCCAGGCGAGGCGGGCGACGCCGTCGGCGGTGGTGTCGCCGGAGACGCCGGCGTTGATGACCCTGGCGGCGATGCCCCGGCGCGCGAGCTGCGCCTGCAGCCGGGCCGGGAAGCTGTCTGCTGCCGGCAGCCCGTAGCCGGCGGTCAGGCTGTCGCCGAAGGCGAGAATGACCGGGGTGCGCGCAATGGCCGGGCCGGAAGCGGCAAGCGGGAGGACAAGGCCGAGCAGCAGCGCCGCGGCACGGCGGCAAAGCGCCGCAGCCTCCCAGGCCGCCGGCGCGCGCCGGCGGCGGCCGGGCGCCGCACGACGCCTTCCGGCCGGCCGCGCCGCCTTGCTGCGATCGGGCAAAGAGTGACTTCGCTCCATTCCGGCGGCCCGCTCGTGGTGCTGGAAGACGTCCATGTGACTCTGGAGGGCGCCGCCGGGCCCGTCAACATCCTGCGCGGCGTCTCGCTGACGATCGAGGCCGGCGAGACGGTGAGCCTCCTCGGCCCGTCGGGTTCGGGCAAATCGACGCTGATGATGGTAATGGGCGGGCTCGAACGGCCGAGCCGTGGCCGCGTCTGCATCGACGGGCACGATCTGGGGCGGCTCGACGAGGACGGGCGCGCCCGCCTGCGGCGCTCCCATATCGGCATCGTCTTCCAGTCCTTTCACCTGATCCCGACAATGACGGCCGTCGAGAACGTCGCGGTGCCGCTGGAATTGTCCGGCCGGCGGGACGCCTTTGCCGCCGCCGCGGCGGCGCTTGCCGCGGTCGGTCTTGGCGCGCGCCTGCACCATTATCCGGCGCAGCTGTCGGGCGGCGAGCAGCAGCGCGTCGCCATCGCGCGCGCCTTTATTGCCGGCCCGAAATTGCTGCTGGCCGACGAGCCTACCGGAAACCTCGACGCGGCCACCGGCCGCCGCGTCATCGACTGCCTATTCGAGGCGCGCGCCCGGCGCGGCGCGGCGCTGCTGCTGATCACCCATGACGCCGAGCTGGCGGGGCGCTGCGCGCGGCAGATCCGGCTTTTCGACGGGCGCATCGTCGCTGACCGCCGCGGCGCGGCCGCCACGGCCGGCGGCGGGCCGGGACCGTGAGCGGCGGACGCGCCCGCCCCGGGCCTGAGCCGCCGATCATGCGGAAGGGGCCGCAGGCGGGGGCTGTTGCGCCAGCCGGCGAGGCGCCGCTGCCGGGCTGCGCCTGGCGGTTTGCCCGCCGCGAGCTGCGCGGCGGTCTCACGGGCCTGCGGGTCTTTCTCGCCTGCCTCGTGCTGGGCGTCGCGACGATCGCCGGGATCGGCGCGTTGACCGCCGCCGTCGACGCCGGGGTCGCGGCCGCGGCGCGCGCGCTGCTCGGCGGCGATGTCGAGGCGCGGCTGCCCTATCGCCCGGCCGATGCCGCCGAGCGCGCTTTTCTGGCCGGCAGCGGGCGCCTGTCCGCGGTCGCGACGATGTCGGCAATGGCGCGCAGCCCCGACGGCCAGCGGCAGAGCCTTGTCGCGCTCGAGGCGGTTGACCGCGCCTATCCGCTCTATGGGCGGGTGATCCTGCACCCGCGACAGGAGCTCGCCGCGGCGCTCGCATGGCGGGACGGCGCCTTCGGAGCGGCGGTCGATCCGGCGTTGCTCGGCCGGCTCGGCATCGGGATCGGCGACAATATCGCGATCGGCACGGCCACCTTCGCGGTGCGGGCGGCGATCCGGCGGCAGCCCGACATCGTTCCGGGCGGGCTCGTATTCGGGCCCTCGGTTCTGATCTCGATGGCGGGCCTCAAAGCCGCCGGCATGCTCCGCCCCGGCGCTCTGGTCACCTATCGCTATCGGCTGAAACTGCCCGCCGGCGCGGCCGCCGCCCGCTGGGTCAAAGCGGCGCAGGCCCGCTTTCCCGCCGCCGGCTGGCAGATCCGCACCGCCGCGCAGGCCGCGCCCGGCCTGCGGCGCCTGCTCGACCGCTTGGCGAGGTTCCTTTCCCTGGTCGCATTGTCGGCGCTGGTGATCGGCGGGGTCGGGATCGGCAATGCGGTCGGCTTTTATATCGACGGCAGGACGGCGAGGATTGCGATCCTCAAATGCCTCGGCGCCACCAACCGGCTGGTCTTGGCCGTCTATGCGCTGCAGCTGCTGGCGCTGGCGCTTGCCGCCATCGCCGCCGCCCTTGTCATCGGCGCGTTGGTGCCGCTCGCGGCGGCGCCGCTGCTGGGCGGGGTATTGCCGTTCGCGGTCCGGCCCGGCCTGCATCCGCTGCCGCTGGCGATCGCCGCCCTTTACGGCCTCTTGACGGTGCTGGCCTTCGCGCTGTGGCCGCTCGCCGGGATCGGCCAAGTGAGCGCCGGCGCGCTGTTCCGCGACAGCGTCGACCGGGCCCGCCGGCGCCGGCCGGCCTGGGCCGGCGCCCTCGTCGCGCTTGCCGCGGCGGGCCTCGCCGCGCTTGCCGTCCTCACCGCCGGCAACCGGACCGTCGCGCTGGGGTTCACCGGCGGCATGGCGGCGGCGCTCACCCTGTTCTGGATGATCGGGGAGGGGCTGGTGCGGGCGCTGCGGCGCCTTCCCCGGCCGCGGCGGCCGCTATTGCGGCTGGCGCTGGCCAATCTCGCGCGCCCCGGCGCCGCGACCGCCGCGATCATGCCGTCGCTGGGGCTCGGCCTCAGCCTGTTCGTCACGATCGCCCTCGTCGAGGGCAACCTCGCCCGCGAGGTGGCCTCCCGCCTCCCCGCCCGCGCCCCCTCATTCTTTTTCATCGATATCGAACCGGACCAGCTCGCGCCGTTCGCGGCCATCGTGCGGGCGATGCCAGGCGCGCGCTGGGCGCAGGTGCCGATGCTGCGCGGCCGCATCACCCGTCTCAACGGGGTCCCGGTCGCCGAGGCCAAAGTGGCGCCAGGCGCGCGCTGGGCGCTCGACAGCGACCGCGGGCTCACCTACTCGGCGCGCCTGCCGGCAGGCTCGCGGCTTGTCGCCGGCAAATGGTGGCCCCCCGACTATCGGGGGCCGCCGCTCGTCTCCCTCGACGCCGATCTGGCGCGCGCGATGGGGCTCAAGCTCGGCGACACGCTGACCGTCAATCTGCTCGGCCATGACATCACGGCCAGAATCGCCAATCTGCGCCGCATCGACTGGCGCCGGCTCGGCATCAATTTCATCCTCGTCTTTGCGCCAGGGACGCTCGAAAAGGCGCCGCAGACCCACCTTGCCGCGGTCTCTCTGCCGGCGCGGCAGGAGGAGCGGCTGCTGCGCCGCGTCACGCAGGCCTTTCCGAATGTCTCGGCGATCCCGGTGCGCGCGGCGCTCGCCGCGGTCGGCCGCCTGATCGCGACGATCGGAACGGCCGTGCGGACGGCGATGCTTGCCGTCCTGGGCGCCGGCATTCTCGTCCTCGGCGGCGCCCTTGCCGCAGGCCATCACCGCCGCGTCTACGACGCCGTCGTGCTGAAGATCCTGGGGGCGACGCGCGCGACCATCGCCGGCGTCTTTCTGATCGAGCACGCCATTCTGGGCACGCTGGCGGCGCTCGTCGCCGGCGCCTGCGGGACGCTTGCCGCCTCCTGGCTCGTCACCCGCGTCATGGGGCTCGATTGGGTCTTCCTGCCGGGGCCGCTGATCGCGGTCGAGGCGCTGGCGACGACGGCCGCCGTGGCGTTCGGCTTTGCCGGAACCTGGCGGGCTCTTGGCAGCGATGTCGCCGCCTCTCTGCGCCGCGACTAGGCCCGGCCGTGCGGTGCGGAACGACGCCCGGCCGTGCGGCGTTCGCCGCATTGAAAAATCGGCGGTTTGTGCCAATATCGCGGGGGACGAGGGATGACCTCGCCTTCGCTTCTCTCCTTGGAGGGATCCATGGCTTTGGGTTCGCAGCCCCGCTGGACGGTCCGCTCGGCGGCCACGCAGGCCGGCATCGATGTCGGTCTGCGGGAGTACATGCTGCGCGTGTACAACTACATGGCGTCGGGGCTCGCGCTGACCGGCATCGTTGCCTATGTCGCGGCCTATTCCGGCTTTTACGCCCGCATCGCGCATACGCCGCTGTTGTGGCTGGTGATCCTGGCCCCGCTCGGCCTTGTCATGGTGATGAGCTACGGCATGCAGCGCATGCAGGCGAGCACGCTGCAGGCCGTCTTCTGGCTCTATTCCGGGCTGATGGGATTGTCGCTGGCGATGATCTTCCTGGTGTTTACCGGGACCAGCATCGCCCGCGTGTTCTTCATCACCGCCGGCACCTTCGCGGCGATGAGCCTCTACGGCTACACGACGCAGCGCGATCTGACGCAGTTCGGCTCGTTTCTGTTCATGGGGCTGATCGGCATCATCATCGCCGCGCTCGTCAATATGTTCATCCTCTCCTCGGCGCTGCAGTTCGCGATCTCGGTGATCGGGGTCATCGTCTTCACCGGCCTGACCGCCTGGGACACGCAGCAGATCAAGGAGATGTATTACGAGGGCGACGGCTACGAGATCGCCAGCAAGAAGGCGGTCATGGGCGCGCTGCGGCTTTACCTCGATTTCATCAACCTGTTCATGATGCTGATGCAGCTGATGGGGACGCGGCGCGACTGAAGCCGGGAGAGAATCCCGCCTGAACCCGGGCGGCCGGGCCCCGCGCCCGGCCGCTCTTGTATCGCCCGCCCGCGACCCGCGCCGGCGGGCGGACCGGCGCGATCGGCGGCGAGCAGCCGCCACAGCGCCTTGCGCAAGACATCCCGGCGTCTTTCGGTAAGGCTTCCGAGCGCGGCCGTGATGGCGAGCACGGCCGGCAGCGACAGATAACTGCCGCTCGGCAGAAAACTGCAGACAAACAATAAAAGCGGATAGTGGAACAGATACAGCGAGAACGTATAGCCCGCCAAAAAGCGAGTCGGCTTCTCGATCGCGGCGAAGACGCGGGCCCAGCGTTCTTCGACGAGCCGGAAGCCGATGAAATTGGCGGCGACCAGCAGCGCGACCAGATAATCGTTCACAAAGTACTTCGCCATGCCGAGCGGCAATGCCGGCAGGCGGTGCAGAACGGCCAGCGAGAGCGGTTGCGAGAGGGCGCTCCATCGGAACAGCAGATAGACGGCCGCGGCCCCGAAGAACAGCGCCGCCCCGAGCCGCCCATGTGCGGGCGGCCGGATCCGGTAGAGACCCGCCCCGAGCAGCCAGACCGGCAGCAGGATCAGGATCTTCGGCCCCATTGCCGCGATCGCGAGGCCGCCCGCAACGATGCGCGGCCGTCCCCGCAAGAAGAATACGCAGCCGAAGAAAATATAGTACCAGACCTCGAACCCCAGCGACCAGAACGGTGAGTTCGACGGTGGCGACAGATCAAGAAACCATAGCTGATTGACAAAGAACAAATTGGCGAGCAGGGTCGCAATCGGGACGCCCGGCCCGTATCCGGCGTAGCGTGCGGGCGCCATCGCGCCGCCGAGCACGCCGAGAACGACGGTCAGCAGCAATGCCGGAACGACCACCGACCACAGGCGGGCCGCGCGATTGACGACATAGATCTGCAGGGAGCGGTCGCGGTGATGGACCGCATGGCAGATGACGAGGCCGGACAGCACAAAGAACACGACCACGGCGTCGTGGCCGAAATGGCCGAGCGGCCCGAGAGGCAGCGCGCCGGTATGCGGTTGGGCGGCGTGCTCGAGCAGCACCATCAGGGCGGCGACAAAACGCACGGCATCGAGATAGATCGAAAAGGTGCGGCTCATCCTTAAAGACAATATCCGGCATTCGAGACACGCATCGCTTGTGGGGCAAAAATCGGGCCATCTTTCGCAAGGCCTTGAAAAAGCGCAGATTCAGCGAAGAGCCGCAGCGATCGAGGGAGCGCGGATGTAAAATATCACGACGCGTGCATCCGGACCATAAAAAGCGCCCAAAACAACTTCAGGTTATATCACTTAAAATAAGATGTTGATTTTAGTTATCGGTCCCGGCCGGCGGCCGGATGTTCGCCGGACACGAGCCGGAATGGCATCCGCCCCAACTTTGACGGGATATTTTACACCCGCGGGCATCCCGCCGCGCGCCGGGGCGGGGCAGCCGGTTGCAGCCTTGACGGCGGGCGGCCCGTCCGGGTCAGTGGGCGGCGTCCCAGTCGCGGGCCCAGCGGGTATCGACGACGAGCGGCACCGACAATGTGCAGCGCGGCGCGCAGGCGCCTTCCATGACGCGCTTGACGAGCGCCGCGGTGGCGGTGGCCTCCTCCTGCGGAACCTCGAAGAGCAGCTCGTCATGCACCTGCAGCAGCATGCGCGCCCGCAGCCCGGCCTCGGCGAGCGCGGGGGGGATGCGGGCCATCGCCCGGCGGATGATGTCGGCGGCCGAGCCTTGCAGCGGCGCGTTGATCGCCTGGCGCTCGGCGCCGGCGCGGCGCGTCGGGTTCGGGTCGCGGATGCCGGGGATGAAGCATTTGCGGCCAAAGATCGTCTCGACATAGCCGCTGCGCTGGCAGTCGAGCTTGATCCGCTCGATATAGGCGCGGATCGCCGGGAAGCGCTCGAAATAGGCGCGGATATATTCGGCGGCCTCGCCCGGCGACACGCCGATCTGCTGCCCGAGCCCGAACGGGCTGATGCCGTAGATGATGCCGAAATTGATCGCCTTCGCCCGCCGCCGCGTCAGCGCGTCCATGGCGGCGAGCGGGACGCCGAACACCTGGCTTGCGGTCAATGCGTGGATGTCGATACCGTCGCGAAAGGCGGCCTTCAGCTCCGGCACATCGGCGACATGCGCGACCAGGCGCAGCTCGATCTGGCTGTAATCGGCCGACAGCAGCACCTGGCCCTCTTCGGCGACGAAGGCGCGGCGGATGCGCCGCCCTTCCTCAGTGCGCACCGGGATGTTCTGCAGATTGGGCTCGAGCGAGGAGAAGCGGCCGGTCGCCGTCGCGGCGAGCGCGTATGAGGTGTGCACGCGGCCGGTCTCGCCGTCGATCTGCTGCCACAGCGCGTCGGCGTAGGTCGATTTGAGTTTGGTCAGCTGCCGCCAGTCGAGGACGAGCTTCGGCACCTCATGCCAGGGCGACAATTGCTCGAGGATCGCGGCGTCGGTGCCGTAGGCGCCGGTCTTGCCCTTCCTGCCGCCCGGCAGGCCCAGTTTTTCGAACAGCACGTCGCCGAGCTGCTTGGTCGAGCCGATATTGAAGCGGCTGCCGACCGCGGCGTAGATCGCCTCCTCGATATCGGCGATGCGCCGCTCGAAATCGCGCGACAATTGCGCGAGCGCGTCGCGGTCGACCTTGATGCCGTGATATTCCATCGCCGCCACGACCGGCACCAGCGGCCGCTCGATCGTCTCGTAAAAGGCGGTCATTTTATCGCGCACGAGGCGCGCTCTGAGCACCGCATGCAGACGCAACGCCGCATCGGCGCGCTCGGCGGCGAAGTCGCGGGCCCGTTCGGGCGCCACCTCGGCGAACGGGATGAGGCTCTTGCCGGCGCCGATCAATTCCTTGCGCGAGGTCAGCTCATGAGCAAAGGTGCGACGCGTCAGAGTCTCGATCGTATGCTCGAACTGGCCGCCGTCGAGCACGTAGGACATCAGCATCGTGCAGTCCCAGGGCGCGGGCGCGATGCCGTGGCGCAGCAGCAGCCCGGCCGCGGCCTTCATGTCATGGCCGATCTTGAGCACCCCCGGGTCTTCGAGAAGCGGCTTCAGCCGCGCCAGCGCCGCCGTTGGCGATAAGCCGGAGCGGGGGGAGAGGCCGGCCGGCTCGCCGGCCGTGCGATGGGCGAGCGGAATATAGGCGGCGAGGCCCGGCGCGATCGCCAGAGCAAGGCCGCATAACTCCGGCCGGCGGCCGGGAACGGCGCTTGCCTCCGGCCAGATCGCAACGACGCCGTCCTGCTGCGCCATCGCGATCCACCGCTCCAGCCCCTCTGCGCTGTCGAGCAGCTCATAGCGGCGCGGCGCCGAGAAGGGGGGCATCTCGGGGATGACCGGCTCCGCCGGCGGCGCCGCCGCCGGCGCCGAAAGGCGCTGCGCGATGCGCGTCTTCAGCGCCCGCAATTCCATCGCGTCGAGAAAGGGGAACAGCTTCTCGGGATCGTAGGGCTTGGCGGCGAGCGCCGACAGCGGGCAGGGCAGCGGCACATGGTCGTCGAGCTTGACCAGCTCCTTCGACAGCCGCGCCTGTTTTTCGTGCTCGATCAGCGCCTGCCGCCGCTTCGGCTGCTTGATCTCATGCGCATGGGCGAGCAGCGTTTCGAGATCGCCATAGGCGTTGATCAGCTCGGCCGCCGTCTTGACCCCGATCCCCGGGACCCCGGGAACGTTGTCGACGCTGTCCCCGCACAGGGCCTGGACATCGACGACCTTGTCCGGCCCGACCCCGAATTTCTCGCGCACTTCGGCTTCGCCGATCATCCGGTAGGTGATCGGATCGAGCATCCGGACATGCGCGCCGACGAGCTGCATCAGGTCCTTGTCGGAGGAGACGATCGTCACCTCGGCGCCGGCCGCGACGGCATGGCGGGCATAGGTGGCGATCAGATCGTCGGCCTCGAACCCCTCCATCTCGATCTGGCAGATGTTGAAGGCCTCGGCGGCCTGGCGGACATGCGCGAATTGCGGGATCAGATCTTCGGGCGGCGGCGGCCGATGGGCTTTGTACTGCTCGTAGATGCGATTGCGGAAGCTGGTGCCGGAGGCGTCGAAAATGACGGCGATATGGTCAGCGTCGGTCTCGCGCCGCAGCTTGTCGAGCATGTTCGAGAACAGCGTCACGACCTCGGTCGGCATGCCGTCCGATTTGCGGCGCAGCGGCGGCGCCCCGTGCCGGGCGTGATAGGCGCGAAAGATGAAGCCCGATCCGTCGATCAGGAAGACATGGCGCGGCGCAAGAGGGAGCGACCCCGCCGCGGCATGCGGTTGCGGCTGGTCCGGTGTTCTTCCAACGGTTTCGTCCACCTTGCCCGTCTCAATCGTTGTCCGCGGCCAGCGGCGGCGCCCTCTCTCCGCGGGCTCTGCGGTCCGCGGACGGCGACCCGCTGTCCGCCGCTATCGCGCGGTTGACATAAAGGCGCGAGCAATACGGGCACTCGACCCGTCCGGCGGGCATCAGGTTCAGATAGACCCGCGGATGGCCGAGCGGCCCGCCGTCGCAGGCGACCACCTTCTCCTCGACATAGATGGTTTCGAACGGTGTCATGGACCAGAGAGTCTGCAACCAACCGGCCGGCCCGGGCGATTGACCGGGTGGGCGCGCGGATGATACGCATTGCCGCGGCACATGCAATGATCCGCTTGCCTATGCCGGGCGCCGCGGCGGCGCTGGCGGCAGTGCTGCTGCTTGCCGCCTGTGCGCCGGCCGCGCCTCGGCCGACCGGATCCGCCATGCCCGGCCCGCTGCCCGCGGCGACCACGATGCCCCGTTTCAGCGGCGACGTCTTCGTCACCGCCGACGGCGAGCGCTTGCCGCTGCGCCGCTGGCTGCCGCAGGGACCGCCGCGGGCGGTCATCCTGGCCCTGCACGGTTTCAACGACTACAGCCAAGCCTTTGCCGGGCCGGCCGCAGCCTGGGCAAGGGAGGGGATCGCCACCTACGCCTACGATCAACGCGGCTTCGGCGCCGCGCCCGGGCGCGGGCGCTGGTGGGGCACCGAGGCGCTGGCGGCCGACGCCCTGGCGGCGAGCGGGATCCTGCGGCGCCGCTATCCCGGGGTGCCGCTCTATCTGCTCGGCGAAAGCATGGGCGGCGCCGTGGCGATCGTCGCCGTGACCGGCGCGGCGGGGCTGCCGGCGCCCGCTGTCGACGGCGTCATCCTGGCGGCGCCGGCGGTGTGGGGCCGCGCCGCCATGGGGCTGCTGCCGCGCGCCCTGTTGTGGATTGCCGTGCGCATCGCGCCGGGGCTCAAAGTGACGGGCCGGCAATTGCATATTCTGCCCTCGGACAATCTTGCGATGCTGCGCGCGCTGGCGCGCGATCCGCTGGTCATCAAGCGGACGCGGATCGATGCGATCTGGGGGCTTGTCAATCTGATGGA